>Ga0208977_1000044_pt1 | contig 151332 bp, 112 predicted proteins | sample RifOxyA2_FD_184030 | JGI IMG/M metagenome (GOLD analysis project Ga0208977, IMG submission 184030) | Groundwater microbial communities from Rifle, Colorado - Rifle Oxygen_injection A2 (SPAdes) | ecosystem: Environmental > Aquatic > Deep subsurface > Groundwater | place: Rifle, Colorado, United... | reverse complement strand
AGTAAACGTATTTGTTTTAACTAATCCTCCATATAAAATATAAAAACACTATCGAAGTTAGTCCTCTACTGGATTCCTGCCTTCGCAGGAATGACGGCTGACGATAAATCAAAATTTCTTCAAACTATTTTTGCTTGATCCCCAAAACTTGCATTTACCACTTGTAAATAGTAAATTTTAAGCCTTAGCTTAATTGAAAAATTCATGGTCAAACCAAGCAAACTAACACCAATGCTTAAGCAGTATTTTGATATGAAAGAAAAATATGCTGACTGCATTTTATTCTTCAGGCTAGGAGATTTTTATGAAATGTTTGGCGATGATGCCTTAGAAGTATCTAAACTTTTAAGCTTAACTTTAACTTCCCGTGGTCAAGATGAAAGCAAAGTAGCCATGTGTGGAGTCCCTTATCATGCCGCCAGAAGGTATATTAACCGCCTTACCAGAATTGGAAAAAAAATTGCCATCTGCGAACAATTAAGCGACCCCAACTTGCCAGGGATTGTGGATAGAGATGTAATCAAAATTATTACGCCCGGCACGACTTTTGACGAATATTTGCTGGATGAAAAAAGTAATAATTTTTTAGCATCTTTGGATATCTCCAAAAACATTTTCGGCCTGGCTTTTTCTGATATCACTACCGGCGAATTCCAAGTGTGTGAACTCCAAGGGCTAGATGCTTTGGAAGCGGAATTAATTAAACTTAAACCCGCAGAATTAATCTTAAATCATCAATTTCTAACGGAAAAACCTCTGATTGACTTTTTTGAAAAATTTAAATTTTTACATCTCACTGTAATAGACAAAAATTCTGAAACCCCAGAAGTTTTATGCGAACACTTTAAGGTACAAAACTTAGAAGGCTTTGGCTTGAAAAACTTTAGCGCTTCAGTTCAAGCGGCAAGCAATCTTTTACATTATGTTAAAGACACTCAAAAAAGCAATCTTGAACATATCAATAAAATCAAAATTTATCAAAACCTAGATTATATGATTTTGGACGAGGCAACTATTATGAATTTAGAACTTATGTATACAATCAGGGAAGGTAAAAAGGATGGCGCGTTGATCTCCGTAATTGATGATACTCTGACGGCCATGGGAGGCAGAAAAATTCGATCATGGCTTTTGAAACCTTTAATTAAAGTTGCCAATATAAACTATAGATTAAATGGAGTTTCAGAATTATTCCATAATGGTAACTTAAGGACGGATTTGGAGGATTTGCTAAAAGGAATTTTGGATATCGAAAGGCTTTTAGGAAAAATCGGCTGTCAAAGCGCTAATGCCAGAGATTTACTGGGCTTGCGCGAATCTTTGAAAAAAATCCCTCCTATTAAAAAATCTTTAAGCCAGGTTAAAAGTGAAATTCTACAAAATATTCAACAAAATCTAAACGATTTCAACTCGTTGATTAAGACTTTGGATCAAGCGTTGCTCGACGAACCAAGTGCCATGCTAAAAGAAGGTGGTATGATCAAGGAAGGCTATAACCAAGAGCTGGATGAACTTAAAAACCTAACAAAAAACAACAAAGAACTGATTCAAAATTTGCAACAAAAAGAAATTGCCAGAACTGGCATTCAGTCTCTAAAAGTCAGATTCAATTCAGTATTTGGCTATTATATCGAGATTAGCAGAACTCATTTAAAAAAAATCCCTGAAGATTATATGCGCCGGCAAACTTTGGTTAACGCCGAAAGATTCATTACCCCTGAATTGAAAGAATATGAAGATAAAATTTTAGGCGCTCAAGAAAAAATTATTGAAATTGAATATCAATTATTTTTGAATTTGCGACAACAAATGGCCAGAGAAATCCAAACTATCCAACAATCAGCGGCTAGTCTGGCCACTTTAGATGTTCTACTAAATCTTGCCAGAATCGCAGCCAAGCAACACTATGTTAAACCAGAAATCATAACAGATGGTTCTTTAGAAATCATGGCCGGCCGCCATCCAGTAATTGAAACTCAGGAAACCAATAATTTTGTCCCCAATAATGTCATTTTAAGTAACGAACAACAATCAATCGCCTTAATTACCGGTCCTAACATGTCAGGAAAATCCACTTACTTAAGACAAACGGCTTTAATAGTGCTACTGGCCCAAATTGGTTCATTTGTGCCGGCAGACAAGGCCAAAATCAGCGTCATTGATCGTATTTTCACTCGAGTCGGCGCTAGCGATAATTTATACAAAGGTCAGAGTACTTTTATGGTAGAAATGCAGGAAGCAGCTAATATTTTGCACAATGCTACCAACAAAAGTTTGATTATTTTGGATGAAATTGGCCGAGGCACTTCCACTTACGACGGACTCTCCATTGCCTGGGCGATTTTTGAATATCTGCATGACCAAATTCAAGCCAAAACGCTTTTTGCCACACATTATCATGAACTAATTGAAATCGCAGAAAAACTGCCGAAAGCTTTCAATTTAAGCGTAGCGGTCATTGAAAATGAACATGGCGTGGTTTTTTTACACAAAGTAGTCACCGGCGGTATTGACAGAAGCTATGGCATTGAAGTGGCCAAACTCGCCGGCCTGCCAAAACAGATTATCAAAAGAGCTGATGAAATCTTAAAAAATTTAGAAACTGATCGGGAAAAAGAAAATAACTTTATTTCCAAACATAGAACCAAAAACCAAATCCCTGATAACCAAACCAGTTTATTTACGGCACACCTACCACATGAGCATCAGGCTATCAAAACTCTAAGAACTCTGAATATAAATAACTTAACACCAATTCAAGCCTTACAAAAACTAGAAGAACTACAGGGGATTACTAATAATACAACAAAGTAATACAACAATTATACTATTCCAAAGCAGTTTTCAAAATTTCTGAAAGTGTTGGGTGCGACCATGTTGCTTCAAGCCATTTTTCAACAGTAAATCCTTGCATGATTGGGAGAATTGCCTGATGTATTATTTCAGTTGCTTGAGTCCCAATTATATGAACACCTAAAATTTTAGAAGTGGTTTTTTCAATAATAATTTTTGCAAAACCATCTCTTTCATTCATTATCAAAGCTTTTGCATTTGAAGCATATTCACTTTTTTTAACTTCATAATTTATCCCTTTTTTTTGTAGATCTTGTTCAGTCAAGCCCAATTGTCCAACTTCAGGATGAGAAAAAATTGTGACAGGCATTAACTCATAATTTATTTCTGAATTTAATCCTAAAATATGTTTTGCCACAAACTCCCCTTCTTTTTCAGCGCCATATGCAGTTAAATTCCTCCAAGCGCTATCTCCAATCATATAAACATTTTCCAAATTAGTCTGTAAATTCTGATTTAAAAGAACCCTTCTTCCGTCATTTTCAATACCTATTTTTTTTAATAAATTTAAATCATAAACAGTCCTTCTGCCAATGGCCACTAAAATTTTCTCAAAACTTAATAATTTTTCTTCTCCTGATTCAAATTTTACAGTCATTTCGGCAGAATTTTCTTTATCCAAACAATTCATTACTTCCGCATTCAAATGTATTTCAATACCTTTTTTTTCTAAAGATTTCTTTAAATAGCTTGAAATTTCTGTATCTTGAGTCGGTATCAAGCCAGGAAGTTTTTCAACAATTGTCACCTTTGAACCAAGACTAGAAAAAGCTGAAGCCATTTCAACCCCAATTACACCACCACCAATAATTCCAAGTGTTTGTGGTAATTTGTCCAAATTTAAAATTTCTCTGTTAGTTATCACATGCTTTCCTCTTTTTATCATTGCCGGGAAAAATGGCTTACTGCCCAAAGCCAAAACTACTTTTTCAGCTGAAATAATTTTCTCTTCATTTTCCATCTTAACTTTTACTTCATTTTTTGAAATTAATTCACCTATTCCTTGTAACATGGTAACTCCAGATAATTTTAAAGAATTTGATAAACCCATTTGTAAAATTTTCATATTCATATCTTTCTTCTTTTTCACATCCTCCCAATTAATCACTGGATCTGGTCCTTGAATACCAAATCGTTTTGCTTTTTTTATTGAATCAAGTAATTCGCCAAAATATAAATATGTTTTTGATGGTATACATCCTCGATTAAGACACGCGCCACCCAAAGCTTCTTTTTCAATCAGACACACTTTTTTATTTGCTTTTGCCAAAACTGATGCACATTTAGTCCCTCCAGGACCTCCTCCTATTATTATAATTTCATAATCGTACATCTGAAAATTTTAATAATTAAAAATTGTTTCAAAAACTCTTTTAAATTGAGATTGATTTAATTTAAACGGGTAATTAAAAAGTTCTTTATCTCCCGCTCTTTCGTTATAATATGGCCGATTACAATCACTGCATCCTGAAGTTTCAAAAACATTGGAATTTTTTAAAATTTTAAAAAGTTGCAACTTTTCTATACCAAAATCCATTATCTGATTTTTTTTGTTAAATTTAAAGTTTTTATTTAAATTATTTTTTATTAAATATTCAGCTACTTTAATTCTTCTATAACTTGAAATATTTGGTGCCTGTAAATTCTCAAATTTTGATCCTCTAATTGGTGTAAATGCAAAAAGCGCAAGAATAACTTTATTTTTATGTAATTCTTCCATCAATTCAACCGCCTGTTTTTCTGTTTCATCAAGTCCAATAATTAAATGTGTCGCTATTTTCCCTGGATATTTTTTAGAACTTTTTAAAATAAATTTTTTATGAAAGTCAAAATTTCCTCCTCTTATTTCACGAAATTTAACTGGATCTATGGCATCAATAGCAATACCAATCTCATTCACCCCCAATTCAAACAACAAATCAATATCTTGCATTTTGTAGGTTCGAATAGTGATAGCAATTTTAACTTTTTTGTTTTTCTCCCTAATTTTTTTTACAATTAAAGGAATTTGTTCGAAAAAATCTTTTGTATTTACAACCTGCATACAAATTCTTGAATAATTCTGTTTATTTTTTTCTAAAGCATCAACTACTTCATTTACATCATATTCAGGCCAGGTAATCCGAGACAACATGCTTTCTTTTGAACTGCTTGATTTGGCTTGCGAACAAAAACTACAATTATATTCACATTTCCCGCTATTCATCAAAAAAACCGTTTTTGTATCTCTGCCTGTCTTAATTTTTTTCAAACCCAAAACTCCGGCTGACCCAATCGAAACCCGAATTTTTTGTAAATTTTGCATAGCACCTGTCATTCCTGCGAAAGCAGGAATCTTTAATTTTAATAGTAGGAGATTCCTGTTCTCACAGGAATGACACTAAGAATTAATCCATCACACAACATTCATATAAATATTTAATTTCAAAATTTTTTTCTTCTACCAGCCTTCTAGCCATCAAAGTTGGGTGAACAATCCTGTCAAAATTTTCTTCCACAGCAATTTTATCCAAATCAGCCCTATATTGCCCATATGGCCTCATACAACCCAAAATAAGGATTTTATTCTTAAAAATTTTTCTTGCATATTTGAAAACTTTTCTTATTTCATCTAAATCAGGTTTTGCTGCGTTTTCAAAAACAGTACCTTTAGTTGGAATAAATACATTCAAAACCAATTTATCAGCATTAAGTTTTTTCAAAATATCAATGGCTTCATATTCCCAATGTATTTTACCTTCATCAATCCCAATTGTAATATGAGGATGAACTGGTATTTTTTTTGCTTTTAAAATTTTATATAGATTTATATAATCTTCTTTATTTTTATGAAGTCCATAAACTTTTTTCACAACTTTTTCATCTGAAATTAAATCAAAACTAACTACATCAATAATATTTTTTATTTCATCAATTTCATTTTCATCTGGAAATCCAATATGAGCATTAAATTTATAATGATGAGATTTTTTTAATTCCAAAAGATTTTTTGCAAATTTTTTAATAAAAGATTTTCCCTCTTTATCCAATCCACCACTAATTAAAACGCTCCTTGTATTTGAAGGCAAATTATCATTAATGGTTTTCATATGTTTGAGATAATGCTTATTACAGTGCTTACAATTCAAAGCACAAAAATTCCCACTCAAACTAATTGCGGAAGTGTTTTTTAAATAAACAAATTCAATTTTTTTTTGCATAATAAAAAATATCTAAAAACTAACAGCTAAAAGCTTTCTTCAGCTACAACACATATTACAAACAATCACTGGATTTCGGGCCGCTTTTACCGCATCAACCCTCTTAACAACAGTTGTGTGCGGAGCATCATGAAGCATTTGAGGACTTGCTTTTGCTTCATGCGCAATTTGGATCATTACATCAATAAATTCATCCATAGTTTGTTTGCTTTCTGTTTCTGTTGGCTCAATCATCAAAGCTCCATGCACAATTAAAGGGAAATAAATCGTTGGTGGATGATATTTGAAATCAAGCAGTCTTTTGGCAATGTCCATGGTGCTAACGCCATACTGAGCCTGTACTTCATCATTAAACACAACTTCATGCATACAATTAACTTTGTGAGGTAAATTATAATATTGCGAAAGTTTTACCCTAATATAATTCGCATTCAAAGTTGCATATCTGCCTATTCTTTGAGTCCCTTCTTTCCCTAAACTTAACATATATGTATAGGCTCTAACTATTACTCCAAAATTACTAAAAAATGCTCTCACCCTTCCAATAGATTTTGGAAAATTTGAATCTAATTTAAAATTATCGCCATCTTTAACAACTCTTTGTGCTGGCAAATATGCTTCAAGATCTTTTACGCAACCAACAAAACCTCCACCAGGACCTCCTCCGCCATGTGGAGTTGAAAAAGTCTTATGTAAATTAATATGCATCAAATCAACTCCCATTTCCGCAGGTTTTACTATGCCCAAAATGGCATTCAAATTTGCTCCATCCATATAAAGCAAGGCTCCTTTTTCATGAAGAATTTTTGAAATTTCCAATATATTCTTATCAAAAAGACCTACTGTGTTTGGAATAGTTAACATCAACCCTGCGGTTTCATCATTCACAAGCTCGGAAAGTTTAGCAAGGTCTACATATCCATCTTTATCTGAAGGAATTTCTATACATTCAAATCCACACATAGCCGCAGAAGCAGGATTTGTACCATGTGCACTGTCTGGAATCAAAATTTTCTTACGTTTTGTATCATTACGATCTAAATGATAAGCCTTGATCATCATTAAAGCTGTTAATTCACCATGAGCTCCAGCTGTAGGTTCCAAAGTAAGTCCTGTAAATCCTGTAACTTCTTTCAAATATTCCTGAGTGCTATAAATAACTTCAAGTGTCCCTTGCATATTTTCTGTTTCATCTAATGGATGTGATTGAGTAAACCCTTCCAAATTGCAAGCAAGTTCATTTATTTTTGGATTATATTTCATTGTGCATGAGCCTAATGGATAAAATCCATCATCCACTCCAAAAGCTCTCTTAGATAAAGCCGTATAATGTCTGACAATGTCCAATTCACTTAACTCAGGCAAATCCAAAGTTAATCGAAATTCTTTCAATTCAGTTTCTTCCGACATTGGTTTTTGAATCTGACAAGCAGATCGGCCTGTTACTGATTTTTCAAAAATTGTTTGCATAATTGTGAAGGTATAAAGGTGTGAATATGTAACAGTAAATTTAGCTAAAAATTAATAACTATAAACTTCCCAAATATTTTTCCATCGCCTGCTTATCAATCATTTCTGTGACACAAATTAAAATTTTATCTTTAAATTCTGGATAAAATTTTTCTAAATTAATTCCTCCAGCAATAGAATTTTTTCTAAGTTTCTTTAAAATTTCTGAAGCATTATCTACAGTTACCACAAACTCATTAAAAAATGATGAGCTAAATAATCTAGAAACTTTTTTCCCATTTAAAAGTTTTTGAAAATAAAGTGCATTTTTATGATTTAACATAGCCAAATCTTTCAGCTTTTTACCTAAAGTTGCTAAATATATTAAACCTCTAACAGCGCACAAAGCCTGATTTGAACATATATTGGAAGTGGCTTTTTCTCTTCGAATATGTTGCTCACGAGCCTGCAAAGTCAAAACATATGCTTTTTTACCATCGCTATCTTCTGATTGGCCAACTATTCTTCCCGGAAGTTTTCTCATATATTGTTCTTTTGTCGCCAAAAATCCAAAACCTGGACCTCCGGCTGAAACATCCAATCCAAAACTCTGTCCTTCACCAACCACAATATCAACTCCATTCTCCCCTGGTGGCACCAATAAACCCAAAGATAAAGCTTCAGTTACAATTTGAACTGAAATTGCCCCTTTAGCTTTAACTTTGCTTGAAATTTCTTTCATGTCCTCAACCACGCCAAAAAAATTTGGACTTTGTACAAAAACTCCGGCAGTATTTTCATCCATCAATTGCCTTAATTTTTCCTGATCTATTTCCCCTGATCCCATATCAAACGGAATTTCCTTAATCTCAAGGTCTTTTGCTTTACAATAAGTATTCATCACTTCTCTATATTGCGGATTCACATTCCGTCCAACTAAAACTTTCTTTCTACCTGTTATGCTTGCGGTCATCAAACAAACTTCAGCAGTCGCAGAGGATCCATCATACATTGAAGCATTTGTGGCATCCATAGAAGTCAATCTTGTTATCATTGTCTGATATTCAAAAATAGACTGCAAAATTCCCTGACTTATTTCTGGTTGGTATGGAGTATAAGCTGTATAAAATTCACCTCTTCCGGCAAGATATGGCACATGCGCTGGGATATAATGATTATACATCCCACCTCCTAAAAAATTCATTTCTGCATTTTTATTTTTCTTTGCAATTTTAGATATTTTTTCTTTTGTTTTCTGCTCATTTAATCCTTCTGGAAGATTGTAATATCCTTTTTGTAACAAATTAGAAGGCACTGCATCAAATAAATCTTCAATTTTTGAGACACCAATTGCTTTTAGCATTTCTTCTGTTTCTTTTTGTGTATGAGGGATGTAAGGCATGAGATAAATTTTAAATTCTAAATTTTAATGTGCTAAACCTGCGATAAATTCTTTATATTTCGTAGCATCCATTAAGTTTGATTTTTCTGATTCATTTACACCTTCAAGTTTGTATATCCAACCCTTACCATAAGGATCATTATTTATTAATTCAGGCGCTGATTCCAAATCTTTATTAATTTCAGTAACTTTACCGGAAACTGGCGAATACACATCAGATACAGATTTTACTGATTCAACAACACAAGCCTGACCAAATTGTTTTACTTCTTTCCCCACATTTGGAAGTTCGACAAACACAACATCTGTAAGTAAATCCTGCGCATAATCTGAGACTCCAACTGTGGCATGACTTCCATCAATTTTTACCCATTCATGTTCTTTTGTATAAAATAAAGCGTCCTGAATATTATAGTTTTTCATAGATTAGAATTAAGAGCTAAGAATTAAGAGCTAAGAATTAAGAGCTAAGAATTAAGAGCTAAGAAAAAATTTAACTTAATTCTTTCAACTTAGTTCTTAGTTCTCACATAAAATGGTAAAGAAACAATTTTTGCTTTTGCAAAATTATCTCTTATTTGAATTTCAATTGTACTATCAACAATCGCATCTTCTGTCCTAACATAGCCCATACCTATATTTTTGTTCAAAGTTGGAGATGGCGTGCCACTAGTCACTTCACCAATTTTTTCTCCATTTTTAAATATTGAATAATGCTGTCTTGCGATGCCTCTATCAATCATTTCAAATCCAACTAATTTCTTTTTTGTCCCTTCATTTTTTTGCTTTTCCAAAACTTCTTTTCCAATGAAATTTTTATTCAAAGATACGGCAAAACCATAAACAGATTCAAATGGAGTCATGTTTGTATCAATATCATGTCCATACAACATCATCCCGCATTCTGTTCTCAGAGTATCCCTTGAACCTAAACCGCATGGAATAAGGCCATCATTTTTGCCTATTTCCATAATTTTATTCCAAATTTGTTCTGCATATTGATTGAGAAAATAAAGTTCAAATCCATCTTCACCAGTATATCCCGACCTTGAAACAATCATTTCAACGTTATCAATTAAAATTTCTTTAAATCTATATCTTTTTATTTCATTTAAATCTTCTTTTGTTAATTTTTGTAAAATTTTCTGGGCATTTGGCCCCTGAAGATCAAGTTTAGTAATTTCAAAACTGACATTTTTAACTTCAACATCAAAATTTTGTTTATGCTGTATCATCCATTGATAATCATTTTCTTGAGTCCCGGCATTTACAACCAACATATATTTTTCCTCATTAAATTTATAAACAGTTAAATCATCAATAATTCCACCTTGTTCATTACAAAGAACGCAAAGCATAACTTTACCATTATCCATAGCGGAAATATCCCTTGAAACAAGTTTTTGAATTAAATTAAAAGCATCTTTCCCTGTAAACATAATTTCGCCCATGTGAGAAACATCAAAAATACCAGCAAATTTACGAACTGCATGATGCTCTTCAATTTGATTTGTATATACTACAGGCATTTCCCATCCCCCGAAATCAACCATACGTGCTCCAAGCTTTTTGTGTACTTCATTAAGTGGAGTTTTTAGAAGCATTTTTTCATGATTTTTTAAAAATTAAACGGTCTGATTATAAACTTTATCTCATATAATTCCAGTTATTTTTTGAATATTTTTCTTTAGCTAAATTCAAAACATCCTGTTCTTCCTCATCTGTTAAGAATGAATCAACAAAATCAACATTTGTAAATTCAGACACAAAACCTGATGTTAATGCTTCAACAACATCATCAAAAGAATATTTATTTGCACAATGCTGAGATATTGAAGTAACTCTTTGTTTAACATCAGAAATTAATTTACCTTTTAATTTCTCATTCGGGACTTTTAGAATTTCAAACATTTTATCAACATCAACAGATTTCAAAATCGTCCCATGCTGAAGAATAATCCCTTGTTTGCGGGTTTGGGCGTTACCTGATATTTTTTGACCATTAACCAAAATATCATTTAAAGGAGCAAATTCAGCATTTATTTTCAAATTTTTCAAACCTTTTATTATTGCACCACATATTTTTTTATAACTTTCTAAAATATTTACAGCTACTAAATTTAAATCTAAAGGAATATGAATACTGTAGGTAATTTCATCAGCATGAAAAACCGCACCACCTCCAGTTTGCCTGCGAACAATATCAATTGCCAATTCCTTAGCTTTTTCTTCATCAATTTCAGACTTCAAAGACTGAAAATATCCAATTGAAACCGCCTGTGGCTTCCATCCATAAAATCGTAATACTGGCAAAGATTTCCCTGTTTTAATTTTTTTAATTAAAATTTCATCAAACGCCATATTAAAAGTTGCGTTTCTATATCCTGTTTTAAGTAAACGAAATTGAATAGACATTGAAAAAATTTTAAATTTTAATACACACTTTCTAAATAACACTTCTCGCAATAAACTATCTCCTTTCTTTCAGGCGCATAAGTAGTTTGAATCTCCGCATTACATTTAATACAATTTCTTTTCCAGAGTTTTCTAGGATTTCGTAAAGCCATTCTATCTTTGTGCCTTTGATCAGGATGTTTTCGTGGGATTGGTAAATTCATTTTTCTGTAAAAATCTAATTCGGGTTTAATAATTTTAAAAGGCTTTGTTGAGACGTCGCACTGCAACGTCTGTACAGGAAGAATCGCCCAATTTAAAATATCATCAGGGATTTCAGAAATTATTTCTGGTAAAAGATTTGCAGGAATAGTTTTTTCAACATGAGGAAATTCAAGTTCGTAATCTGACCATTTAAAACCTTTTAATAATGCTTCTTCTTTGGTTAATGGAAAATATTCTTGTGCTACTGTTTCATTATATCCAAAAGGAGAAATTGAGGATGGAAAAAATTCTCCCCATTCACAATCCCCCAAGCCCCCTTTGTCAAGGGGGTGTCCAAGTCCCCTTGTTAAAGGGGATTTAGGGGATTTCATCGCTTCAATAATTTTCGGCACCAATTTTTCATACTCTTCTTTTGTATATTGTTTGTTTAAGATGCAGTATCTTTTCTTTTTCAAACCAACACAACCGAAACAATTTGAAGTATCAGCTGAACAGTGATAACAATATAATAAATTAGAACAATTTGCTATTGTAGCGCAAAAATTTAAATTACTAACATATTCCAAGCTTATACTATTTGAAGAAAATTCATTACAACCAAAACCAAAACAATCTATACAATTATTACTTTTTTCACACATTGTACAGTATCTAACGTTTTCTAGTTCATATGCATCATAAACTTGATAAGAATTTTTTACTCTTTCTATGTTCCCACCGACTGAATTTTCACAGTTTATTTTAATTATATCTCTATTTGGAAAACTTAAGAAAAATTTTGCTGTTTCGTTTTTTATCTTCTGAATAACGGAATATTTATGTAATTCAGTGTCCTTAATAAAATTAAAATAGCCTTCTTTGCTATATTGTTTATTAAATATACAATACTGTTTTTGATGGAGATTTTTGCAGGAAATACAATATTTACAACCTATACAATCTTCTAAAAACCATGAATCGCTACAATTTTTTATACGATGGCTAAATTTACAATTATAAGAATTTTCTGCATCGGTAAGTTCATATCCAAGTTCTATTTTTTGAGAATAAGTAATATCAATTGAATCTTTACAACTAATTGTATAAAAAGTATGAATTAGATTTTCAGGTTCATATAAAGCAATAAAAGATAAATAATTATTTCTACCTTCAAAAATTCTATGACAATATTCTGAATTATATGTATTTACATTGAATAAAGCTAATACTGGTGTTTTTTCCATAAGCTTTTTAAACTGTTTAAAAAAACTTTTTGAAAAATTAAATTCAAATCCATATTCCAGTTGATTCCAATTATCTGACCAAAAACAATCCTTGCAATAAGTAATATAATTTTTATCAGGAGAATATTCTGAAATTATTTCTTTAAAGCATAATCCACACTTCCTTTTATAAATTGATCTTTCGTTACGCCAAACTGCCATTCTCTGATGTCTACACTCTGGACACAAACTTGGCACTGGAATCAAATACTTTTTCCCTTCAAAAATCGGTGAAACTTTTTTATAAAATTTCAAATCATCTTCTGCGATTTCAAAGCTTTGTTGGCAATTTTTACAGGTTTGAAACATATAATTAGTTTAGAGAGCTGAGAACTGAGATAAGTTCTTTTTTAATAAACTGATTCCAAATAACACTTTTCGCAAAAAACCATCTCCTTTCTTTCGGGAGAATATGTAGTTTGAATCTCCGCATTACATTTAATACAATTTCTTTTCCAAAGTTTTCTTGGATTCATTTTTGATTTTCTTTCGTAATGTCTGCAATCAGGACAAAAATGAGGAATAGCAATTTTTTCTTTTCTATAAAATTCTAATTCTTGAGGAATAATTTTAAACAAGGCATTACAATCCGTTTTTTTGTTCCAGCAAATAATTGTCCAGTTCAGAATATCATCTGGAATATTTTGAATATCTTGAGGTAATAAATTTGCAGGAATATTTTTTATACCATCTATTTTTTCCGATTTAAAATCATTCCAAATAAAACCTTGTTTTAATGCATCTTCTTTTGTTAGAGGAAAATAGTATTGAGCTAAAGTATCATTATATCCAAATGTAGATAAATTTTTAGGGAAGAATTCGCCAAATTCTTCTATTTTTTTCATATGTTCAATAATTTTTGAAACTAATTTAAAATAATCCTCTTTTGTATATTGCTTATTTAAGACACAATATTTCTTATGTTTTAATCCACAACAACCAAAAAGATGTTCATCAAAAAAACAATAATCACAATAATAAAGATCAGATGATTGAGTGCATTTATGACAAAATTTTATATTATTGCTTCTATATACTCCAACTGATTCATATAAAAAACTTGAATCCAAACCACAATTAAAACAGTCATAGCTATTATTAAGAAGTCCATCCCATACATACTTGCAATTTTCTGACTGAACTGCATCAAAACATTCAATACAATTCTTTGAATGCAAGATATAATCTCCAAGACAATTTTCACTGTTTTGAATATTCAAATTTTTATATGGTACTGTTAATTTTAATTTTTCAAAATTATTCTTAACATCATCTATTTTGTCTGTTGAAAAAGAAAATTTTTTCAAAAAATCTAAATATTTTTCTTTTCCTACAAATTCATTATAAATATAATATTCCTTATGTCTCAAATTTATAGATCCAAAACAATTCGTGCATCCAATTAAATCCTCACAAAAATAACAATCGCTAATATTATTGCAATTAAAACACCAAAAACAATGATAGCCTTTAAAAACTTTAGTGCATTCATAACATAATTGACACTCCATACACCATAATAGATCCATGCAATCTTTGCCATGAAATCCCCCTGTGTTTACATAATAATAATTTTCCGCATACTCTGAGTTAAAACAAAGATAAGAATTTTTTAAATCATTTGTATCGTTGCAATATTCACTATTTTCATTATTTCTATTTTGTAAATTTATTTGTGGAGTATCAAGCAAAAGCCGACTAAATTGTTCAAAAAAACTTTCATTAAAGTTAAAATCTTTCCCATATTCCATAGCATCCCAAGAATCAGACCACCATATTTTTTGGTCATAAACTTTGTATTCACTTGTTGGAGGATAAACGGAAATTATTTCCTTACCAGAAAAATCACATTTCCGTTTATATAAATTCCTTTCATTGCGAAATGCCAATCGTTTTTGCATTCTGCATTCCGGACACCAAGCAGGCTCAATTACATCAATTTTTTTATAAAATTTCAAATCATCTTCTGCAATTTCAAAATTTTGTTGGCAGTTTTTACAAATTTTGAACATAATCTATATTTTTTTTAATAAATCCGCACTTATATTTTGAAAATTATTCATTATTTCTATATCTTCATTATTAAACAAAAATGGTGATAATTGTTTCGTTAATTTTTTAAAATCTATTTTTTTTATTTTTTCCAAAATTTTCTTTTTATATTCATCTTTACTTTTTACCAAAATATCACGACTCACCAAATAATTTAAATTTATTTTTGCACCTGAAAATATTAAACACATATAATCAAAAAAATCTCTAGCCCTTTCATCTTTTCTATACAAAATTGCATTTGATTTTTCAGCTAGAAACATATCAATGTTAGTTGTGTTAAATATGAAACGTTTAGCAAATTTTGATATAACTTTTTTTTCTATTGGATATTTTTTTCTTCCTAAATTTTGAAAATCTAACTGAATCGAAAGTTTTTCAAATTCATGAAGTTTATTTGAAATTTTTCCACTACAATCATAAAACTGTAAAATATTTTTAAATTGTATGTAAATTTTAAAATGAAAATAAGTTTCTGTTGATTTATGTATAGAAAAATCACACTCGATATTTTCTTTAAATAGTGATTTTTGAAGGAAAATCATAATTTCCTCAAGGTTTTCTTTTTTCAAAACACCTAAATAATTAAAATCAAGATCTTCTGAAAACCTAGCTGTATTATAAAAAAATTGAAGAGCGGTACCACCTATAAAAATAACTTTTTTTGCATAATTACTTTGTTGGAAATAAAATAAAATTAATGTTTGTAAATATTCACGAATAAGACCTCTTCTTTTTTGAATCGGCATTTTTTCTATTTCACCGTATTTTAATAAATCAGTAAGAGTTAACATTATAAATTTAAAAATAATAATTTTAATGATTTTTGAACTTTTTTAGGAAATTTTTCTGACAGCTTTTTAAGATGTTTCATATTTAAATTTTTTAAAATTTCTTGATTTAATCTTTCAAAAAATTGATCATTTTCAGTTGGATTTCTAAAATACAAAAAATCAAGAATTGCTTTTTCAGGAGAAGCTATAAAAATTCCATATTTTAATTCAAAAAAATCAAAAAAAAGCTCATTTTTTATATGATGATAGCTATAAATTATTTTATTAATTTCAAAACTATTTGTATTTTTTGTACTGATTGAAGTTACTTGCGAGCTAATATCTGGAATGATACTGTAATGAGATAACGCCGATTCAAGAGATATATAGGATGGACAAATTAACTTTGATGCAATTTCAAATTCATCAATATTTTCATCGCTAAAAATATATAAACCTTTTTTTAAATTTTTTAAATATCCATGTTTTATCCAACGATTAATTTTGAGACGTAAATATTCAATTGAATACCCAGAAAATAATATTTTTAAATCATTTATTGAAAAAATTTTTAAATCATTTTTACTACAAAATTTTTGAAATTCTAAAAACTGCATATATTAAATAATTATCATTAATGATGATTAAATCATATCATATACTAATTTTAGGTTCAATACATACTTTCAAGATAACATTTTTCATCCCACGAACGGAACTCAGATTGTTTTAATATATATTTTTAAGGTAACAATCTTCGCAGTAAATAATTTCTCTTCTTTCATGTGAATAAGTAGTTTGAATCTCCGCATTACATTTAATACAATTTCTTTTCCAGAGTTTTCTAGGATTTCGTAAAGCCATTCTATCTTTGTGCCTTTGATCAGGATGTTTTCTTGGGATTGGCAAATTCATTTTTCTATAAAAATCTAATTCGGGTTTGATAATTTTAAATGGTTTTTTGGTGATTTCACATTCGACAGCCCAATTTAAAATGTCGTCAGGAATTTCATTTATATTATCTGGCAATAAATTTGCAGGAATAATTTTTTCAACATGAGGAAATTCAGGTTCGTAATCGCTCCATTTGAACAAGGGGTTGCAACCCCTTGTTGAACGTAATGCCTGTTCTTTAGTTAATGGAAAATATTCTTGTGCTACTGTTTCATTGTAGCCAAAAGGAGAGATTGATGATGGAAAAAATTCTCCCCATTCACAATCCCCCAAACCCCCTTTGTCAAGGGGGTGTCCAAGTCCCCTTGTTAAAGGGGATTTAGGGGATTTCATCGCTTCAATAATTTTTGGCACTAATTTTTCATATTCTTCTTTTGTGTATTGTTTATTTAAAATGCAATATTGTTTGTGTCTCAAACTAACACAACCAAAAAGATTAATGGAATTATCACAATCATTTGAATAAAAACTATCCGTAACAGTCCAACATCTATTACAAAATTTATTATTATAACTATTTATTGCTGTATTTATACATTCATAAGCCAATTCGCTATTCATACCAACCGTGTCACAATCAAAAATAAATTTACTGTTTCTCCAAATATGCGTACTGTATTTACAGTATTCCGCCTCTTGTGCATGGAAACATTCAAGACACTCTTTGCTATTTGAGATATAATCACCAGAGCAATTTTCACTTTGTATTATTTGGGCAAATTTTCTTGGATATTTATCAAAAAATTGAAAAATATCATTTTTTGTGTTTTGGAAATCATGAAAATTTTTATTTAATAATTCATTTAACTTTATAAAATATTCTTTTTTTGAATAAACTTTATTAAAAATATAAAATTCTTTTTGTCTTAAATTAATACAGCCAAAACAATTTTTACAAGCAATACAATTTTGTAAAAAATAACTATCAATACAGTTTTGACAATTCTGAGAAAATTTTAGATTATAACAATTTTCGCAATTATCAGACTCATAAACTAAAATACATTCATTACAAAATGAACAATCAATACAGTTTTTTGATTTTTGTAACCAATAAGAATAAAGACAGTCTTCATTATCACTACTTTCTATTAACAAATAACAATTTTTATTTTTTTCACATATATTCGTATATTCACTATTTTGACTATTTCTGTTTATTATAGAAAGTCTAGGTACCAATAACATTAATTTATTAAACTGCTCAAAAAATGATTTATTAAAATCATAATTTTTACCATATTCCAAAAAATCCCATTTATCACCCCACCAACAATCAGAACAATAAACTATATATCTCTTATCTGGACTATAAATTGAAATAATATCTTTTTTACATAAATCACATTTTCGTTTATATAAATTTCTTTCATTTCGAAAACTAAGTCTTCTCTGTTGTCTGCAATCAGGACATAAAGTCGGAGGTGGAATTTTCAACTGAAGGCTTAAGCCCTCAGTTGTTTTAAAAACAGGTGAAACTTTTTCATAAAATTTTAAATCCAAATCAGTGATTTCAAAATTAACTTGGCAAGTTTTACATTGTTCCATCATACTTTACAAACTTTATAAACTTTACAAACTCACTCTATCCATCTACAGATCTCATCTACATTTTTCCTAGCTCTAGGTTTTGGCATTTTCGCCGGATAACCTAAGGCTAATATAGCAATAATTGTTTTATCTTTAGGAATCTCTGTAAGATTTTTAATTTTATTTAAACTTTGCTCATTAGTAAGTCCAATTACTGTCCAGCATGTTGCTAAATTAAAATCCTGTGCGGCAAGCATTAAATTTTCAATGCTAGCTGATGTAGAACAACATGAAAAAAAATCTTTTTTTGAAATAGCTATTATTAATATAGGGGCTGTTTTTAAAAAAGAAAAAAGAGCACCTGTTATAAACTTTTCAACCATTTCTTTAGACCTATTTTCACCTAAACTTTCAAATTTTTTCATAAGTTCTGCTTTTTTCGATCCAAAATATTTTCGCCCGGCAAAAACAGAAATCTCTCCAATTTGTTCTTTTATTTTTTCATTTTCAACAATAATAAATTCCCAAGGCTGGCTATTTTCATCAGATGGAGCCTTACTTGCTAAAGTTATCAGTTTTTTAATAACTGATTTTGAAATCTTTTTTTTCAAAAATTCTCTAACACTTCGCCGACTATTTATTGCTTCCAAAATCTCCATAATTTAAAATTTACACCTTCAACTTTACAAACTTTATGAACTTTATAAACTTTTAACTATATATTCCCCCATTCACATTCAAAATTTCGCCTGTCACATATTCATTCTGTAATAAAAAAATAACTGCATGAGCAATTTCTTCAGCATTTCCCATTCTATTCAAAGGAATCATTTTAATAAAATTTTGCAAAATTTCTTGTGGCACATTTTTAACAATATCAGTCCCAATCAAACCTGGAGCTACAGCATTCACTCTAATATTTTTCCTGGCTAATTCTTTCGCCAAAGATTTCGTAAATCCAAAAAGTCCTGCTTTTGAAGAGGCATAATTCACCTGGCCAATATTGCCAATTTGCCCCACAACTGAAGAAATATTTATTATAGATGACCCTTCTTTTAAAAAAGGTAAAACTGCTTTTGTGACATTGAAAACACCGGTTAAATTAGTTTCAATAACTTCATTCCACATATCTTCAGTCATATTTTTCAACATTGAATCATTTATAATTCCCGCATTATTAATCAAAAAATCTATAGTTCCAAATTTTTCTAAAACTTTATTAATCATGGACTTAACTTCGTCTCTATTTTTTATATCAGCCTTACAAATAATTCCTTTTACTCCAAAACTTTCAATTTCTTTCAAAACTTCCTTCGCTGACTTTTCATCATGGCAAAAATTAATCACAACATTCACTTTTTCTTTAGCAAAAGCAATTGCAATGGCTTTCCCAATACCTCTAGATGCTCCAGTAACAACAGCTGTTTTACTTACTAAATCAAACATATAAAAAAAATTTACTTTATGAACTTTCAACTAATATCGCCATCCCCTGTCCACCTCCAACACACATTGAAGCGATTCCATATTTTCCACCTCTCCTTTTTAATTCATTTAAAAGGGTCAAAACAATTCTAGCTCCTGACGCACCTAATGGATGCCCGATTGCAATTGCCCCGCCATTCACATTAACTTTATCTCTATTTAAATTTAACTCTTTTTCAACAGCCAAATATTGTGATGCAAAAGCTTCATTAATTTCAAATAAATCTATATCAGAAATTTTTAAATCATTTTTTTGTAAAAGTTTTTTAACTGCAGATATTGGTCCAAGTCCCATAAGATCAGGCTCAAGTCCTGTAATTTGCCAATTAATAATTTTACCTAATGGTTTTAAGTTATTTTTTTTAACATAATTTTCTGATGCCATTAAAACAGAAACTGCTCCGTCAGTAATTGAACAGGCATTCCCAGCCGTAACCATACCATCAGACTTAAATGCTGAAGGCAGTAAATTCAACTGTTCAATTGAAATATCATATCTCACGCTGTCATCTCGATTTATTTTCAAATTTTGACTTTTTATTTTCACATCAACTTCAATAATTTCATCATTAAATATTCCTTTTTCAAAAGCTCGGAATGTTCTTTTATGACTTAAAAAAGCATATTCATCCATCTCTTGCCTTGAAATATTATATTTTTTAGCAATATTTTCAGCAGTTTCTGGCATAGAGGTATTTGCACATTTATGTTTCAAACTTTCAAATAAAAAATCTTCTAATACAAAATTTTTAAAACTCCCGCCTTCTCTTAAGCCACGAACAATATGTGGAATTTGTGACATATTCTCAGCACCACAAACTAAAACTAAATCTAATTTTTGCACCAAAATTTCCATAACCGCATTTACAATTGCCTGCATGCCTGAAGCACAATTCCTATTTACATTCAAAGCAGTAGTTTCCATCGGCAAATTTAATTTTAATCCAATATTTCTCGCTTCGTATATGGCATCTGTAGCGCATTGAAAAACATTACCCAAAATAATTTCTTCAATATTAGCTTTTTCAATACCTAAATTTTTGATTAAAATCTTTGCAGTCAAAATACTTAAATCTGAAATAGATAAATTTTTAAAAATTCCGCCTTTTGAGCTCCCAATATATTTACAAAAAGGCGTCCGTAAACCACCTAAAACAAACATTAATTAAATTAATTAAACAATAAATACGATCCAAATTTTACATTGAACTCTATTAATCAACAATATGTTTTTACTAAAAATCTAAAATTTTTATTATCGCCTCTCCCTCTAAAACTTTTTCATTTTTTTGATTAAAACAGGCTGTCCATAAAATAACTTTTTTAGATTTTTCATCTTTTTTCAAAATTTTAAATTTTGCAGTAATGACATCATTGATCTTTACTGGTTTTAAAAAATTTAAACTTTGACTAACATAAATTGCTCCTGGAAAATTTTTTGAAAGCAATGTTGCTATTAAATTTGCAGAAATCATTCCATGAACAATTTTACCTTTAAAAACTGTTTTTTTGGCAAAATTTTCATCAAAATGTATAGGATTTTTATCGCCAGTCAAATCTCCAAATTTTGCAACAAATTCTTCTGTAATTTGCAATTTTTCCTCTGAACTAAAAGCAATTTGTATTGCATTAAAAATCATAAATTTAATGATCAATATTAATATACCGATTTCAAATAACAATCTTCACAATAAACCATCTCAGGTTTTTCAAGCACATAAGTAGTTTGAATCTCCGCATTACATTTAATACAATTTCTTTTCCAGAGTTTTCTAGGATTTCGTAAAGCCATTCGATCTTTATGTCTTTGATCTGGATGTCTTCTTGGAATCGATAAATTCATTTTTCTATAAAAATCTAATTCGGGTTTAATAATTTTAAAAGGCTTTCCTGTTACCTCACACTGAATCGCCCAATTTAAAATATCATCAGGGATTTCAGAAATTATTTCTGGTAAAAGATTTGCAGGAATAGTTTTTTCAACATGAGGAAATTCAAGTTCGTAATCTGACCATTTAAAACCTTTTGATAATGCTTGTTCTTTAGTTAATGGGAAATATTCCTGTGCTACTGTTTCATTATATCCAAAAGGAGAAATTGAGGATGGAAAGAATTCACCCCAATCACAATCCCCCAAGCCCCCTTTGTCAAGGGGGTGTCCAAGTCCCCTTGTTAAAGGGGATTTAGGGGATTTCATTGCCTCAATAATTTTTGGTACCAATTTTTCATATTCTTCTTTTGTGTATTGCTTGTTTAAAATACAATATTGTTTATGCCTAAGTCCACAACATCCAAAACAATTTTCACAGCTAAAACAATGATCACAATATATTAAATCTCTAGATCCTTCCCAACAAAAATTTGAAAAAATATTATGAAATGTATTAACACATGAACTCATGGTTTCATAACATAATTCTGATGGATATCCTGATATATAACAATCCATACTGTCTTTTAAATTTTCTGCTATTGAAACATTTTTTATATCTTCACATTTATTTATATCATAACAATTACTACAATTTTTAGAGTTTTTTATATAATCCCCATTACAATGTTCAGAATTTAAAATATAAGCATATTTTTTTATAACTTTTTTAAAAACTTCATCAAAAAAAATTTGCTTTTGTAATGTTAAAGAATTTTCTGAAATAAACTTTTTAATCTTTTCCTTATATAAATCTTTTTGTAATTGCTCATTAAAAAAACAATATTCTTTTCCTCTTAAATTATAACAGGCAAAACAATTTTTACATGAAATTAAATCACAAGAAAATTGGCAATTTAAACAATTTTCTAAATTTATTGAAAATTTACACTCATAACAATTAACAGAATCTACTAATTCATAACAAAGTTCACAATAATTTACATTAGTACAATCAAGACAATTTTTTGAACGTAAAATATAATATCCATAATAAGAATCTTGCGTCCACCCTCCAGCATAAACCATATAACAATTCTTATCGCAATACTCTATGTTTACATAATCAGAATTTTCACAATTTACATTTAAAATTGCTATTTGCGGAATTTTAAATATTAACTGACTAAATTGCTTTAAAAAACTTTCATTTAAATCATATTCTAATCCGTAAATCATCGCATCCCATTTATCACTCCACCAACATAAATGACAATAAACTTTATATTGATTAACAGGTGAAAACATTGAAATAGTTTTTTTACCACATAAATCGCATGCTCGCATATATAAACTTCTTTCATTTCTAAAAGTCATTCGCCTTTGTTCTCTACATTCTGGACATAAAGTTGGTGGTGGAATTTTCAACTGAAGGCTTAAACCCTCAGTTGTTTTAAACTCAGGCGAAACTTTTTCATAAAATTTCAAATCTTCATCCGTTATTTCAAAATTTTGTTGGCAGTTTTTGCAGGATTTGAACATAATTTAAAATCTAAAATTTAAAATTTCATATTATCAATCATTTTTATGACTTCATTTTTTAAATGATCTTTTATCCATACTTTTTTATTTTCATCAATAACTTCACCTAATTCTTGTAAAACATTTTTTCTTGTAAAATTTTTATCAATTTTATTTTTTAAATATTTTAAAAATTCTTTATAATTTTTATTTGTTCTGATTTTAATAATTTCCTCATTAACAGGAAATTTGTTAAGAAATATAAAATATGCATCAAATAAATCCCTAGCTTTTATTCTTTCTGTTAAAGCTACTAATTTATGGCTACATAACAAATCTAAATTTAAAAGTTTAATATCAACACCAAATATATTTTTTATTTCATATCCTTGTAGAAAATTTCTTTGCGAGGCTTCAATTTTAATAAGTCGTTCACCTTTTTCATAACTTAGAACAAAGAAAACTGTATTTCTTTTTATATAAGAATCTTTTATATCACCATATTTAGCTAATATATTTTTAAGCTCATTAAAAATTTGTTCTTTGTCAGTACATTCATTAGAAACATCAAAATCAAGATCTGTTGAGAATCTTTGTAAATTATAAAAAAGATAAAAAGCTGTACCACCTTTAAAATAAAGATTTTTTAATAAAAATTTATTCTGATAAATATCTAATAAGATTTTTATCATAAATTGTTCATGTAAAGCTATATTCATATTAAATTAAAATGTTCAAGAAATATTTTTGCCTTTTTTTGTGTTTTTTTATTATAAAATTTTGATAACTTTAAAAATAATTCAGTATCAAATGAGTTAATATTAAAATCAGAAAAATCTGTATCAAAAAGAAAGAAACTATCCAATATAGCTCGTTCTTTTGTAGCTATAGAATAATTTTTATAAAATTTTACTCCTAAAGTTAAATATAAAATATTTTGAATTGTATGATATTCATATCTAATATTTTTAATTAAAATTTCTTTTGCTCGCGTACCAATTAAATAGATAGTTCTAAATTCCTGAAAAATAACACCTTCATCTTTCAAAACTGTATACAAAGAAATATAACTCCCATGCATAATTTTGCATGCAAGTTCATATTTATTATAATTTTCTGAAAGAGCAAAAATACCTCGTTTTAAATAAATGAATTCTTCATTTTTAATTTTTCTCAAAGTGCTTGTTTTAGTAGAGTCATAAGACACGTCCCATAAATCACTCAGCTCTTTTGTAGTAAAAATTGTTTTCCCACTTTTTATTAAAGTTGATATTGATGGCATTTTAAATCTAAAAAGTAAACATTTTGTTTACCTAATTGTATCAAAATATATTTTTAGAGTCAATTCATTTTAATATACACTTTCCAAATAACACTTCTCACAATAAATCATCTCCTTTCTTTCAGGCGCATAAGTAGTTTGAATCTTCTCATTACATTTCATACAATTTCTTTCCCAAAGTTTCCTTGGATTTCGAAGAGCCATTCTATCTTTATGCCTTTGATCTTGATGTCTTCGTGGAATTGGCAGATTCATTTTTCTGTAAAAATCTAATTCGGGTTTAATAATTTTAAATGGCTTTCCTGTTATCTCACACTGAATTGCCCAATTTAAAATATCATCTGAAATATTTTTTATATCGTTTGGTAATTTACTTGCCGGAATAATTTTTTCGACCTTTAAAACTTCTATAATTTCATCTTTCCATTGATAGTCTTTTTCCAAAATTTCTTTTTTACTCAAAGGGAAATACTCCTGTGCCAAAGTTTCGTTGTAGGCAAAAGGACTTAAAGTGATTGGGAATAATTCTCCAAATTCCAAATCTTCTTTCATTTTATTTATTATTTTCGGGACCAAAATTTCATATTCTTCTTTTGTGTATTGTTTGTTTAAAATACAATACTCTTTATGTCTAAGATTTATGCATCCGAAACAATGTTTGCAATGATTTATATTATCACAATAATAAGAATTCTGGTCATCTCTGCAAAAAAATGTAAAAGCACAATTATAAGATTCAACTGTCGCTTGCATTTCATATACAAGTTCAGAATTTTTTCCACACATGGAAACATCCATCATATCTTTCCCATTCCAGCCTGAATATTGACAATATTTACAATCTTCTGCGCTTAAAACAATATCAAAACACTGATGACAATTCTTAGCATGTTCTAAATAATCTCCATCAGAATTTTCTGAATTTACAATGTGCTGGCAAATATATGGAAATTGAAATTTCCATTGATCAAATTTTTCCTTTTCTTTTAATAAATCTCCTTCATCTAAATATTTTTTAAATTTTTCAAATTCTTCTTTGGAAACTTTTTTATTATAAATATAAAAAGATTTATTTCTTAAATTTTTACAACAGATACAATTCACACATCCTTTACAATCATCCAAAAAATATGAGTCAAGGCATTCATTGCAATCTTTACAGAATTTACAATTATAACACTTACTGCAATCCACACACTCATAACAAAATTCTGAACCAATAACAACAAGGCAGTCGCAAGAATTTTTTGTTGTTATAACAAAAGTGCTATGACAAATATCTTGATTATAAGAACATGCATAAGTAAGGTAACAATTTTTGTTATTACCACCAAAAGTAGTATATTCACAGTTCTCATTAGTTCCATCTTGTTGCATTGCTCCGCGTGGGACATCTTTTTGCAATTCATAAAATTGCTGAAAAAAAGTTTTGGAGAAATCATAATCACGACCATATGTCATTGGATCAAATTTATCACTCCATAAATATTTCTCAGCATAAACTTTATAAGATTTATCAGGCGAATAAAGCGAAATAATATCTTCACCTGAAAAATCACATTTTCTTTTATAGAGTTTAGCCTGATTTCTTCTTGCCCAACGCCTTTGTTCTCTACATCTTGGACAAAATTGCGGTACTGGAATTAAATATTTCTTCCCATTAAATTCCGGCGATACTTTTTCATAGAATTTCAAATCTTCATTGGTAATTTCGAAGTTTTGTTGACAATTTTTACAGATTTTTTGCATAAATTATTTTTTAATAAATTGATCCAAAATAACACTTTTCACAATATACAATCTCTTTCCTTTCAGGCGAATATGTGGTTTGGATTTCCATTCCACACTTCATGCAATTCCTTGTCCAAAGTTTGCGTGGATTTCGAAGAGCCATTCTTTCTTTATGCCTTTGATCAGGATGTCTTCGTGGAATTGGCAAATTCATTTTTCTATAAAATTCAAGTTCGGGTTTAATGATTTTGAAAGGCTTTTTCGTAACCTCACATTCAATCGCCCAATTCAAAATGTCATCAGGGATTTCTGAAATTGTTTCTGGTAATAAATTTGCAGGAATGATTTTTTCAACCTTTGGAAATTCGGGTTCGTAATCAGACCATTTAAATCCTTTCGCTAATGCTTGATCTTTAGTGAAAGGAAAATATAATTGCGCGGAACTTTTGTTGTATCCGTAAATTGTAGAAAAAGATAAAGGAAAATATTCGCCCCATTCATCACTTTTCATCATATGATCTATAATTTTCGGTACTAATTTGTTATATTCTTCTTTTGTATATTGTTTATTGAGTAGGCAATAATTAAGACCTTTTATATTACTACAAGCAAAACAATTTTTAGATCTTTCTGCATACCAACAATAAATCAAATCTGAAGAATTAACATGACAATTATTGCAGAAAAGCAGGTGATAACTATTTTCTCCAACAATAGCTCCTTCATAAGATTCTAATAAATTAGTGCCATATTGATAAATATCATAAATATTTTTTGCGCCAAGTACTACCTGATAGCAAAATTTAGCAGTTTCAACATCCTCACAGTCAAAGCAATATTGTGCTTCTTTACAATTAATCAAATGATCTCCTAAGCAATTTTCTGTATTATATCCCTGATATTCTTTAAACGTATGATTTTTCTTCAACTCTTTTAAACGATTTTTACAAGCCTGATAAATTACATATGAACTTAAATTAATTGATGCAATTTTTGATTGATATTGTTCTTTTGTTAATTGTTCATTTTCGAAACAGTATTCTTTTTGTCTAAGTCCAACACTTAAAAAACAATTTTTAGATCCAATACAATCTCGAAGAAAAGCACTTGATGAACAATTAATACAATCTTGAGATCCTTTTAATTCATAACATTTATGACAATCAAGGCAATCATAACAAAATTCACAATGAAGATTATAAAATCCATCAACGCAAAATATATTATTTTTAAATCCATATCCATAATAACAATCTTCACAAAAATCAGCATGCCTTACTAAATAACAATTTTTACATGAACCAGCGTAATGTATATATTCAGAGTTAATATTTGTCCCCTGACTATTTAAATTTAAAGCTGGCGTCTTCATTTTTACTTCCATAAATTGCTCAAAAAATGAACGACTAAAATCAAATTCAAGACCATAATCACGACTATCCCACTTATCACTGTGCCAACAATCTCTACAATAAATAATTTGTTTAATATCAGGAGAAAATTCTGTTAAAACAAATTTGCCACAAATCCCACATTTTCCATTATAAAAATTAAACTCATTACATGATCCAAGCCTCCTTTGTTGTCTACATTCCTGACACAAACTAGGTGGCGGTATCAAATATTTTCGGCCACTAAACTCAGGTGAAACTTTTTCATAAAATTTCAAATCATCATCAGTAATTTCAAAATTTTGTTGGCAATTTTTGCAGGTTTTGAACATATACATTTAAATTTTACCATATTCCGAAATACACATCCCATCCTTTTTTCAAAATCATATTCACTACAGGAGTTTTTATTTCAGAAGATTTGAATTTGTAATCATAAATTTTTCCTAAAGTGAAATTTTCTTTAATACCAAATTGTTTACCAATTTCTGCTGAAGCAAAAACACCACGATTATAATTGGCAGAAAGTTTAACTCCTTGTGGTCCTACGCCCCATTCAACTTTTTTTGAAATATCAATTAATACTACATAATGTTTATTTTTATTAAATTTTATTTGTAATTCGTAAATTGCTTTCAAGGAATTTTTTTTTAAAATCTCCCACCATTTTGCGTCAATATATTTCCATGTAATAATCATTTTATTCCCTTTTTCCTGTGTCATTATTGGAGCATCAATTTTATTGATATTTAATAATTCTTGATATAAATCCTCATAAGATACAGGCTTATCATCGCTTTTATAATAAAAACAATGTTTTATCGCCCAATTCAAAAAAGGGATAAAAGAAACACTCAAGATTACTCCACCACTTATAGCCATAATAAGAATTATATCAGCATTTAATCCTGACAATAAAGCTATAGCTAAAAAAATACCAGACCAAGCAATCATGAATAAAAAAATATATAAAATTACTTTGAGATAACGCATTAACATAAATTGAAAATTAATAAATACTCTCCAAATAACATTTTTCGCAAGCCTGTCATTCCGCACTTGATGCGGAATCCAGTTCAGTTCATTTTTATGTTAGTCTAATATACTTCTTTTAAATAACACTTCTCACAATAAACAATCTCCTTTCTTTCAGGACTATACGTTGTTTGAATCTCACTACCACATTTCATACAATTTCTCTTCCAGAGTTTCCTTGGATTTCGAAGAGCCATTCGATCTTTATGTCTTTGATCTGGATGTAAATGTGGGATTGGTAAATTCATTTTGCGATAAAATTCTAATTCTGGTTTGATGATTTTAAATGGTTTTTTGGTGATTTCACACTCGACAGCCCAATTCAAAATATCATCAGGAATCTTTGAAATGCTATCTGGTAATAAATTTGCTGAAATGATTTTTTCAACCTTTGGAAATTCTGGTTCAAAGTCAGACCATTTGAATCCTTTTGTAATTGCCTCTTCTTTAGTTAATGGAAAATAATCTTGAGCCGCAGTTTCATTATATGTAAAAACCGATAAATATTTGGCTGGAAAATTGTTCCATTCACAATCCCCCAAGCCCCCTTTGTCAAGGGGGTGTCCAAGTCCCCTTGTTAAAGGGGATTTAGGGGATTTCATCGCTTCAATTATTTTTGGCACCAATTTTTCGTATTCTTCCTTGCTGTATTGTTTATTTAAAATGCAATATTCTTTATGTTTTAGCCCAACACAGCCAAAACAATTTTTACAAGAAATACAGCTGTCGCAATATTTTAAATTATTTGAAAACCATACATAATTACAAAAAGCTATATCAGTAGAACCTCTTATCACGCAAGATTTATATACGATTTCACATTTCGGCCATCCTATAGAATAAGAATCATAAACATCTTTGCTGTCTCCAATTGAAGCATTATTGAAACAATCTTCAGAGCCGTGAATGTCAAAACAGGTGTGGCAATTTTTGGAATTATATATATGGTCTCCAGTTGAATTTTCGTAATTTAAACCATGTATGGATCTATGCTTTGTTTTTTTGGTCATGTCCAGAAATTTTTTATAAAAATCCATCCATGTTTTATACGATCCGCTCAAAATTTTAGATTTTAAAATGTTATATTCATCTTCTGATGCTGATTTATTAAAAATATGAAAACTTTTATTTGTAATATTAGTGCAAAAAATACATTTGTTGCAATTTTTTATTTGATAACAAAAAAACGAATCACTACAATTAGTTGATTCTTGCAATACGAAACAATTATATAGGTTATAACAATCAATACATTCATAACAAAGCTGGCTATCATTAAAATATATACAGTCAATTACATTTTTGTTTTTAACGACCCAATGTGAGTAATAGACATCTTCGCAATCGGCCACCAAAGAATTTAAATAACAATTTTTGGAAGTTCTGGTATGGCTATTGAAATCACAATTTTCGCAATTAAAAATTGAAGTTCCTTCTCTTGGAACAACTTTTTGAAGTTCTTGAAATTGTTGAAAGAATGATTTGTCTAAATTAAACTCTCTTCCGTACTCAAGCCCATCCCAACCATCTCCCCACCAAATTTCATTTTTATATACAGGGAAACTTGTATTTGGCTGATATGCGCTTAAAATACTTTCATTACTCAAGCTGCATTTGCGAGGATATAGTCTGTTTTCATTTCGAAAAGCCATTATTTCTATCAAGCGATCTTGTGGACAAGTATCTGACATTGGCAAATCCCATTTTTCATGAAAGATTTTTTCTTGATCAGTTATTTCAAAATTTTGAGAACAATTTTTGCAGGTTTTTCGCATAAAAAAATTATATTAAAGAGGTTTTTAATAATTTAAAACCATTTTCATTGTAAAAATCCCTTTCTGATTTTTCTAATATTGAGCCTAAAGTAATTTTGAAGTCCATTTTTTTAAATGAATCTAGTTTTTTTATCATTTTTAATTTTTGTTCGTTAGAAATGAGATTTATAAAATTCCTATCTTTTTTTAAAAGAAATTCCAAATCATATGCGTCACGAATTTTTTTCCTATCTGTAAAAGCATGTATCTTATTGAGCCACATTTGTTTAAGAGTGAATGTTGTAAGCCTAACTTGTGTGTCAGAAAACGGTGAATAAGCTATATTTAATTCAGTTTCTATATTATTTTCTATTTCCTTTCTCATTTCTATTTTTAATCTGCGAAGATATTTTGGAGATCTAATCTCGATTAAAAAGGCAAAATGTTTTTCCCAAAAATCAGTTATTTCATAATTTTCAGCTAATATCTTTTTAAATTTTTCGAAATAATTATTTGGGAATTTATTTTTTTGAAAAAAATCAAGATCAACAGAATATCGATTTAATCCAAAACAAAGCCTTAAACAAGTACCTCCACCAAATATTATTGGATTAAGAAAATTATTGTCAGACATTAATTTCAAAATTTCCATTTCGAATCGTTCATGTTTTTGTAAATCAAGCATGGGGAAAATTTTAAATTCTAAATTTTGAATTTTGAATTAATTGGTTTAGTAATTTTTGTGTTTTGAAGGGGAATTTTTTTGAAAGTTTTTTTAATATTTTTAAATCTAATTTATTAAAATCTATACTTTCTATATCGAAATCATATCGCCCTAAAGATTGAAAATAAAGACAATCTAAAAAAGCTTTTTCTTTTGTCGCTATAAAAAATTTTCCAATTCTGTTAAAGCTAAAATATAAATTATTTTTTAATTTTTTATATATAAAATTGAAATTTTCTGAATCAAAAGTTTTAGTTCTTATTACGCTAACAGCTTCAATTATATTTCGTGTCATTTGAGTTGTGACTTCAAAATAAGCCATAGCTGTCATAAAAGATATATAAGATGGAGTTTGTATTAAATTACTTAGAAAAAACAAATCTTCTCTTTCTAATAAATTGATTTTTTCTTTTAAAATATAAATATCTTTTTTAAGTCGTATTAAAATTTTCTTATTTACATATCTACTGCAAAATACCCTGCTACTTGCATCAGATATATTTAAAATTCTACTAATATCTTCAGTAGTAAAAAATAAATTCCCGTTATTTTCTAGTTTGATTATGTTCATAATTTTATTATATCAAAAACAATCGATAAATACAAATTATTATCATTTTTGTTAATAATCAATACTTATCAATCTACCGTTTCGCTATAGCATTTTTGGCAATATACAAATGAGGCTGAAGTTTCTGTGTAAGTTGTTTTAATTTGAGAATTGCATTTGCCACAATTTCGATCAAGTATATAAATTGGATTTCGTAGATTCATTTTTTTATAGAAATTTAATTCAGTTAGCATTATTTTATAATTTTTATTGCAGTCAGTGCATGCAAAAATTTTATTTGTAATTTGATTATCAACATCTTCTATTGAATCTGGAATTTCAAAATTTCGTTGGCATTGAAGGCACTGAGGCATAAATTTTTTGAAAATTATTTTTTAATTAATTCCGCAGTAGAATATTATAATAAAATATAAATTGGAAGTTAGAAGTTGAGTTTAATAAAATTTATTATGGTTAGTGATTTCAAAGGATTGGCCACAATTTTTACAATTTGTTTGCATAGTTTGAATGCCATTCCTGTGAAAACAGGAATCTTAATTTATATATGGAACGAGATGACAGCTGCTATTTAATATACTTTCTCCAAATAGCACTTCTCACAGTATACGATTTCTGGTCTTTCAGGCGAATAAGTGGTTTGAATTTCACTATTACATTTCATACAATTTCTCTTCCAGAGTTTCCTTGGATTTCGAAGAGCCATTCGATCTTTATGTCTTTGATCTGGATGTCTTCGTGGAATTGGCAGATTCATTTGGCGATAAAAATCTAATTCTGGTGCGATAATTTTGAAAGGTTTCTTCATAACCTCACATTCAATCGCCCAATTCAAAATATCATCAGGAATCTTTGAAATGCTATCTGGTAATAAATTTGCTGAAATGATTTTTTCAACCTTTGGGAATTCTGGTTCATAATCACTCCATTTAAATCCTCTCGACAAAGCTTGTTCTTTGGTTAATGGAAAATATTCTTGTGCTACTGTTTCATTGTAGCCAAAAGGAGAAATTGAAGATGGGAAAAACTCACCCCACTCACAATCCCCCAAGCCCCCTTTGTCAAGGGGGTGTCCAAGTCCCCTTGTTAAAGGGGATTTAGGGGATTTCATCGCTTCAATAATTTTTGGCACTAATTTTTCATATTCTTCTTTAGCGTATTGTTTGTTCAGAATGCAATATTGTTTATGTTTAAGCCCACTACAGCCAAAACAATTTTGACAATTAATTAAATAATCCCCATAATAAATATCTGCACATCCACTAATCACTACTTGCACAAAAGCACATTTTAATGTCCCATCTCCAGAACACATTCCTTCATAAGTTAATTCCGCACCTTCTCCGGTATAAATGCAGTCATAAGAATCTTTTAAATTAGGAAATCCCGCAAAAATATGTTTACAATCTTCATTATTTTTATGAACTAAATAACAGTTTTCACAATTTTTTGAATGAGAAATATATTCTCCACTACAATTTTCAGCAAAAATATTATGATTGGCTTTTTTTGGATATTTAATACTTTCTTTCTGCCATATTTTGAAAGCATCAAATATTCCATTATAAGTATTTAATTTATATTCTTGAATCTTTTCTAAATATTCTTCTTTTGTGTATTGCTTATTTAAAATACAATATTCTTTGTGTTGTAAATTAAAACACAGCAAACAGTGACTGCAACCAATACAATCTTCTAAAAAATAAGATTCTTGGGAGTTTTTGGAATGTATAGAAAAATAAAGTTTATAACAATTTTCGCAATGTATAGTTTGGTAGCAAAGTTCACAATTTAATAAATTCAAGCAATCAAAACAATCTTTTGATTCTTCTACATTATAACAATAGGCACTATCTTCAAGTTTATTACCAGCGGAACAAAGATAACAATTTTTATTCCAGGCAGTGAAATTTGTATAAAGTGAGTTTTCACTATTTAATTGAGCAACATTTGGATGGGGTACATTATAAATAAGTTCTGAAAGTTGTTCAAAAAAAGATTTATTAAAATCATATTCTTGAGCATATTCACTTGTATCCCACTTATCACCCCACCAAATTTCATGATCATAAACCTTTAAATTACCTGGTTTATACATTGAAATCATTTCCTTCCCTGAAAAATCACATTTTCTTTTATAAAAATTACGATCATTCCTCCACGACATTCTTCTTTGTAGTCTACAATCAGGACATAAACTCGGTGCTGGTATTAAATATTTTTCCCCTCCAAAAACTGGTGATATTTTTTCATAAAATTTCAAATCATCATCAGTGATTTCGAAATTTTGTTGGCAGTTTTTACAGACTTTGATCATAAATTACAATTACTGAATGGTGAGAGTTTCCATCGCATCAGTAACTTGATCGGCAGGCTGGACTTCCTGCTCAAGATTTGGAAAGGAATCCCCTTCACTTTCAATTTTTAATTTAATAGTCGCTTCACTGCTGTAATAAAGTTTGTCAGTGATTTTTACTTTTAATTCAATTTCTTCCCCTGGTTTATAAGAGCGATTAATAAATAGATCTGTCGTGAATGGTTTATCAGTCAACGTCTCTCTAAGCATGGAATCCAAATAAAATTCTACTTTTTGTACACCGAAGGAAGCATTAACTTCCACGCTGACTGGTAGTTTTTCCCCTAACTGAACAGTAGAATAAGCTTGAGGAAAAGTAATATACAAAGTTGGTGCATGTTGGAAAGTATACTCATTATGCAATGGACATTCTTTCCCTTCACTGGCGTCCTCTTGGATTGAAGCCCAATTTTGCACGCCAACTATCCAACGGGGATATTGAAAAAATAATTCATAATATTTTCTAACGACTCGTTCTTCAATCAGTTCTGGAGGGCAAAACTCATTAGCAATAGCGTTGCTAAATTTATCATATTTAACTTTTTTGAAAATACTTGGATCTTCTGTCTGATTAGGAACAGCAAAACTGGCAAATTTTTCAATTTTTAGCATGGCAGGCGGAGTATTCTCGCTTGGCAATAAACCGCTAGCTATACTAATTTGTAATTCCGTAATACCAACAGGACGAAAAAAACTTTCAACTGGAGCATCTCTCAAAGCTTCTGTCATGTATTTTTTCCAAATTGGAGCAGAAGTATTATAGCCATCAGCTAAACCTTTACCGGCTGAGCCATCAGCATTTCCGGTCCAAACTCCAGTTAGAAGGCTTGGGGTATATCCGATAGCCAGTAAATCTTTAGGAAGAATAATATCTTCATTTTTGGAATCAACCTTAGTACTGGTGCCAGTTTTTGTCGCTACCGGCCTGTCACTTAAAATGAGATTAGATCCAAGTTTAACTGAAGAATCGGCAAGAATATCAGTAACAAGATAAGCAACTTGGGGATCAAGGACTTGTTCGCCTTGATCCACTTTTTTCTCTTCTAGGATCTGTCCATCCACATTTTCTATTTTGGAAATTGCGTAGATTTGCTGTTTGACGCCTTGATTAGCCAAAACGCTATAGGCTTGAATAAAACTCATAAATTGAATTCCGGTTGCGCCTAAGGCCAAAGAAGAACCATGTTCTACATTTGGTTCTTGATAAATCATGCCTAATTTTTGCGTAAATGGTAAAATTTCTTTTTGTTCTCCACTTAAAAAATAAGCTTTTAAAGCCGGAATATTTCTTGATTGTCCAAGAGCTTTACGAATTGATAAAGGTCCCATAAAAGTTCCATCGAAGTTTTTTGGATATCGGCCATCACCAAAATCAGTTTTTACATCATAAATAACTGTAGCCGAAGTTAGGCCATGACTTAAAAATCCATTGCCATAAACAAAAGGCTTGAAAGATGAGCCAGGCGGAATATAACTTAAAGTCATATTTACCTTGCCATCAATATCATCATTGTTAAAATCTGCTGACCCCACCATGGCCAAAATTTCGCCAGTCTGAGGATTAACACTTAATAAAGCCGCATCTGAGACTCCATAATTTTTGACATTAAAATCAAAACGATCTTTAATGGCATTTTCGGCAATTTCCTGTAGTTTTGGATCTAAAGTGGTATAAATTTTCAATCCGCCTTGTTGAACTAAATCTTTTCCATATTTATCTTCTAATTGTTGTTTTATCCATAGAACGAAGTGAGGCGCATGCATGTCTTCATATAACTTTTTGAATTCAACTTCACGCAAAACTGTTGTGGCTTGACTTTTTTCAGTTTCATTAATATAGCCTAGTTTTTCCATACGATCTAAAATGATATCAGTTCTGCCGTTAAGATAAATTTTATATTTATTAGAAGAGTCTAGATATACTTCTGTGCCGATTAAGCCATTAACAAATTCATCATCATTAATATCACTATGTTCTTTAATGTTTCTGGATAAAATTTCGTCTTCAGTGAGTAAACGAGCAAGTTTCGGATATTTGTGTTCGCCATAAGGAGAATAATAACTGGGAGCTTTAGGCAGAGAAGCTAAGACTACGCTTTCTGGTAGATTTAAATCTTTGGCATGCTTACCAAAATAAGTTTTAGCAGCCTCTTCTACTCCATAAGCATTATGTCCATACGGAATTCTATTAAAATAAAGCTCCAAAATTTGATTTTTATTAAAAACACGTTCAATTTTTAAAGCCATTAAAATTTCCGCCATTTTGCGCGCATATTTTCTTTCTGAATTTAGAAAAGTATTTTTAATATATTGTTGCGTAATAGTTGAACCACCACGGTTATTCTGAAAAGTAATCTCACTGATAATGGCCTTGAAAATTGCCGGAATATCAATGCCTGGATGTTGATAAAATTGATCATCTTCAATTGCGATCGTCGCATTAATCAAAGACTGAGGTATATCGTTAAAAGGGATGCTAGTTCTTTTTTCTTCACCATGAATGTTATAAAGAACAGTCCCATCTCTAGCGAAAATTTGACTTGATTGCGAGGCAGCGTATTTCTCTAAATCATTGACATTAGGCAATTGAATAGCCACTACGACCACAAAAATTACAAAAACCAGACCGGCAATTAGAAATAATGTTATAAAGGACAGGAACGTATAAATAAAAAATTTTTGATATAAAGGTTTATTTTGATGTTTTTCAATAATCCGCCTTAAATGGCGTAATTTAATAATATCAATCGGATTCATTAATTTAAGGTTAAATCTTTAAAGACTTGCCAATATTACTCTTTTAAGAACCAGGGTGCAAATATCAATCACTGTTGACTGTTAGAGCTGTCAGCTTTAAAAAAGTTTAGCTTGCCAACCATTGTTTACTTCACTACAATCCAATCGTTTTTTGTTGAGAGTTTTGGTAAATTTTATTTTTTAACTTTCTCTTTTATGAATAAAAAGCTTTATTTGTTGCTAGTTTTAACGCTAACAGGTCTTATGATAGTAATAGCTAGTTCATGCACAAAATCTGCTGATCAAACCAAAGAAGTTTCTGGTCGTCCCACCATGTCTGACGAGAAAAAACAAGAAATTGAAAGCAATGTGCAAGCTGTTGATGCCGCCTATGACCTTAATCAAATTACCGCTTATTATAATGTAAAAAATAGAGATACAGCCTTACAGATAGCGTTTTTTGCCGCCGGAGAAACTGATGCGTTGACTGATATTGTTTATGGCATTTGGGTTAACAACGGACAGGGGGGTATAATTGAAGGGAAAGTTACTAAAGACGGACAATTAACTGGTACTTGGAAAACTGCTGATGGCAGTTATGGCAAAACTGTTTTGGTTTTTAATAAAAGCGAAGCAGGGATGATATTCAAAGGTACTTGGGGACAGGGAGTTTCGATGACTAACTTGGGCCTATTGGATGGACAAGAAGATGATAAATCAATTTTAACTAAAACCAAAATTGCTGAACTTAAGACTCAATATCAAACAATTAATAGCGAAGCCGAAAGTAATGAACCAAAGGCAGATGACAACAACTAATTTATAGATATTTTTTTGAATTTTATAAAAGGGCGAAGAAATTGCTTCGCCCTTTTATACACATGAAATTCAGTTGATCGTGACTAATTATCTTTTTTATCTTCATTATCTTCTTTCTTTTCATCCACTACTTCCGCATCAACAACGTTTTCTTTCTCTTTTTTATCTTCATCTTTATTCATATCTTTCACGGTAACGCCATCGTCTGACTTAGTACCGGCAGCTTTATAGATTTCCGAACCGATTTTTTGTAATTCTAAAGAAAGTTCATCACTAACTTTTTTAATATCCTCAGTTTTGCTGTCTTTATTTTCTAGGATTTTTTTGAGTTCATCAACTTTAATTTGTACGCTTTTTTTAGTTGATTCCTGAATTTTCTCGTTATTTTCTCTTAAAGTCTTTTCAGATTGAAACACTAAACTATCTGCTATATTTCGAGCTTCAGCTGATTTTTTCTTGGTTTTGTCTTCTTCGGCTTTTTCTGTGGCTTCTTTTTTCATCTTTTCAATTTCTTCCTCGCTTAAACCGCTAGATCCCTGAATGGTAATCTTTTGTTCTTTACCCGTGCCTTTATCTTTGGCGGTTACATGCAAAATACCATTAGCATCGATATCAAAAGTAACTTCTACTTGAGGCACTCCTCTTGGAGCAGGTGGAATTCCATCCAAAATAAAACGCCCAAGAGATTTATTGTCACTGGCCATTTCTCTTTCTCCCTGAACCACATGTACTTCAACTGAAGTTTGATTGTCAGCAGCCGTAGAGAAAATTTGAGATTTAGCAGTCGGAATCGTGGTATTTCTTTCAATTAATTTAGTAGCAATACCTCCTAGAGTTTCAATACCCAAACTTAAAGGTGTAACATCAAGTAGTAATATGTCTTTCACGTCACCTTGTAAAATACCACCTTGGATAGCCGCACCAACTGCCACTACCTCGTCAGGATTTACTCCGCGATGAGGTTCTTTGCCAAAAATTTCTTTTACTTGTCTTTGAATGGCAGGGACTCTAGTTGAACCTCCTACCAAAATTACTTCATCAAGGTCGCTTTCGAAAATTTTGGCATCTTTTAAAGCTTTCCGACAAGGATCTTCAGCTTTTTCAATTAAAGGCATAATTAATTCTTCAAGTTTTGCCCTGTTTAAATTTATATTTAAGTGTTTTGGACCGGAACTATCAGCAGTGATAAAGGGAAGGTTAATATTGCTCTCTTGAAGGGTAGAAAGTTCGCATTTAGCTTTTTCTGCTGCTTCCCTAAGCCTTTGTAAGGCCATTGTATCTTTGGATAAATCAATACCTTGGTCTTTTTTAAATTCAACGATTAACCATTCAATAATTTTTTCATCAAAATCGTCCCCACCAAGTTGAGTGTTACCATTAGTCGATAAAACCTCAATTGTTCCTTCGTCGCCAATTTCCAAAATAGATATATCAAAAGTACCACCACCAAAATCGTAAACCGCAATTTTTTTATCTTTGCCTTTTTTATCCATACCGTAAGCCAAGGCTGCAGCAGTTGGTTCATTAATAATTCTTTTTACTTCAAGACCAGCAATGCGACCGGCATCTTTAGTCGCTTGTCTTTGCGAATCATTAAAATAAGCAGGGACAGTGATGACTGCTTCTGTTACTTTTTCGCCAAGATAACTTTCCGCATCAGTTTTTAATTTTTGTAAAACCATGGCAGAAATTTCTGCTGGCTGCCTTTTCTTGCCATCTAGGACAATTTCAGCCTCTTCCTTATCGCCTTTGACAACTTCAAACGGCATTTTGCCAACTAAACCTTCCGTCTTCACTTCTTCAAAAGTTCTACCAATAAATCTTTTGGCTGAAAAAATAGTATTTTTGGCGTTGGTTACCGCCTGGCGTTTAGCGGGTGTTCCTACCGAAGTTTCATTGTTTTTAATAGCAACCACTGAAGGAGTGGTCCTGCCACCTTCAGAATTTGGTATAACCACAGCTTCACCGCCTTTCATTACAGAAACGCACGAATTAGTAGTGCCAAGATCAATTCCGATTATAGACATAAAGAAAAATTTAAAATTTTAAATTCTTATTAGCACTCCTTATTATAGAGTGCTAATTTTGTGCAGTCAAGTATTTTTAATAATTATTTTACATCAGTTGGTTCTTTATTATTGTTTACAGATTCTCCATTCCCAACGACAACTTTGGCGTATCTGATAACACGTCCATTTAAAGAATATCCTTCTTCAACTTCTTGTAAAATAAAATCTTTTTCGCCAGGCATTTGCATTAAAGCTTCATGTAAATTGGCATCAAATTTTTGACCAATTGTTTTGATTTTCTCAAGTCCAAGTTTCATCAGGGTATCTAACATTTGATTTCCGATATGGATCACCCCTTGCGCCCATTCATTTGATTGAAGATTTTCAGGTAAATGAGAAACAGCTCTCTTCATATTATCTATAAAAGGTAAAATTTCTAAAAGTAGCTTGGCATTAGCATATTTAACATATTCCATCTTTTCATCATCAGTTCTTTTTTTGAGATTCTGATAATCAGCAGTGGCACGTATGGCAATACTTTTCATTTCTTCAAGTTCTTTTTGAAGTTTTGCAATTAATTCATCTTTTGGATCCTGCATGCCTTGAGCTGGAGGCTGGTCTTGATTTTGTACTGATTGTTCTTCATTTGCTTGAGCTTTAAGCAAATCTTCTTTCTTGGCATTTTCTGCGTCCAGCATAGCCTTGATTTTATTTTCCAAATCTTGATTTTGATTATTTGATTGTGATTGATCTCCTTGTTGAGAACCTTGATTTTGTGAATTTGTTTGATCGGACATAATAGAAAAAAAAGGTAAAAATTGAAAGTTGCCAGAAGAAATTATTTATTTTTTATGTTTTTTTGTCAAAGGTAAAAAAACACATAAAAAGCAAAAAAATTTAAATTGGTAAAAGAAGCTCAAGATTATCAAATCATCTTCTTCACTTCTTTCAAAACCGCACCATTGAAAGGATAGTTCATTCTTGTTGGGCCTAAGATGCCGATTTTGCCGTTAAAGCCTTCATAATTATAGGTAGTTGCAATAACACTGCATGATTCAATTTCTTGAATCAAATTTTCTTTGCCAATAAATACACTAATTTTTTCATTTATTCCTAATTCATTTAAAATGCTTATAAACTTATCATTTTCTTCCAAAATTTCAATTATCTGGCTTGCCTGTAATGGTTCATGAATAAATTCCGGCTGTTTCAAAATATTTGAAATACCTAAATAAAAGGCACGATTTTTACCAGGTATTGTTGCAAAGCTAATGCAAGAAGTTGCTTCCGCCAGAATTGACACGCAATTATATATTTTTTCCTGAGCTTTTTCGAGGAAATAACGTGTTTTTAATTTTTCTATATAATTTTTTGCACGTTTTTCAATATCTTCAAATTCATCAAAGTTTTCAATAAATATTCTATATCCAAATTCAGTTGGTATTCTACCTGCAGAAGTATGCGGCTGATAAATTAGGCCTTCTTTTTCAAGTATAGACATATCATTTCTGATTGTTGCAGGTGATACTTTGAGAAAGTAGTTTACAACAATATGTTGAGAACCAACTGGTTCGGCGGTTCTAATGAATTGATCTATTATGGCTTTGAGGACTTGTTTTTTGCGAGGATCTAACATGAGAAAAATAGAAAAAAGAAAAAAGTGTGAAAGTAAAAGTGAAAAATAATATTAAATTAATATTTACATCATATATTATTTTTTTTAAACAGGAAATTTTATTGTGAAAATTTGTGAATAAAATTATTGCACAATAAATTGAAAAAAATTCAAATAAATTTTTAAATGTAAGCACTTTTAAAATTATCCGCTTGGCTACTAATTTAGATGAACATAAAAAGTATTCTTAAGGCTTCTTTTATGAAATTTTAGAAAAAATGGAATTGACTATAATAGAAGATAAAGATAACTTTTATACAGAAATTGATCAAAAAAGTTATACACACTTTGCACACAAGTTTTGAACAAAAAAATACATGTCCCAGTAATGCTGAAAGAAAGCATTGAATATCTAATTACAGACAAGCAAGGAATTTATGTTGATGGGACGTTAGGACTTGGCGGGCATAGTGAAAAAATTCTAGAAATGCTGGAAGGGAAAGGGAAATTAATTGGAATTGATCAAGATGAGGAAAATTTAAATTTTGCAAAAGATAGATTAAAAAAATTCGGAAAAAAATTTATTCCCATACATGATAATTTCTCAAACTTAAAAGCCCTTTTACAAAAAATAAAAATTAAAAAAGTTAATGGGGTTTTACTGGATTTAGGAATTTCCTCCCCACATGTTGATACTGCTGACAGAGGATTTTCATTTCTAAGAGAAGGCCCCCTTGATATGAGATTTGACACTTCAAAAAACTTTACTGCTGCAGATTTATTGAATAGATATTCACAGAAAGAAATATTTGAAATTTTGAAAAATTATGGAGAAGAACCAAAAGCCTGGAAAATTGCGACTAAAATTTTTGAAACAAGAAGAAAGAAATCTTTTAAAAGCACAAATGATTTACTGGAAGCAATAGTGGCCGTTTATGGAAAAGAAAAAATTTTGGGAAAAAGCGTTGCTACTAAAACTTTTCAAGCCTTAAGAATTGCCGTTAATGATGAATTAGAAGTATTAAAACAAGTTTTGGATGGCTTGCCTAATTTAATTTCAGAAAAAGGGAGGCTTGTATGTATTAGTTACCATTCATTGGAAGATAGAATTGTAAAACATAAATTGAGAGATATGAGTAAAGATGTCTATGAAAAATTCCCACCGTTTCAGATTTTGAAGGAAGCAGCGTTTAAGGTTTTAACACCTCATCCAATTCTTCCTTCAGAGGCTGAAATTCAAAGAAATCCACGAAGCCGAAGCGCAAAGATGAGAGCGGGGGAGAAATTATAAATTTTGAATTTTGAATTCTTAATGAATTTAAAATTTAGAATTTAAAATTTTATTTCTTGGCTCACCTTATTTTAACACGGGGACGTTCTTACCGTCATGGAAAATTCATGCCAGGACTTGATTTGCGTTTGCAAATTGGAAAAATCACCATGTCTCTTATGGTAATTTTGATATTAGTAGCAGTTAGTTTTTCTTATTTAAGCATTTCCAATAAACAAGTTACACAGGGATATAAGATTAATGAACTTAAAATTCAAAAAAACAAATTAATGCTAGAGGGAGATAAAATTGTGACACAAGTTGATGAAGCCACGGCTATTGTTAATATTGAGAAACAAGCCATAGCGCAAGGCATGCGTCAACCATCGTATCTTACTTATCTTGATTCGGATAAATCGGTAGCGAAAAAATAAATCTGGATTTGACTAGTTTCATGAAAACGCTTATTCTTTAACTAGATTAGTAATAGTTTTTAAGCGATTTTTATGAAGCAAAAAACTAAGACAAAACCGGCTGATTTGATTTTTGAACATTTAACGAAAAATGTTTTTGATCAAAAGAATGATAGTCCGTATTTAAAGGATACAATGAAAGGTTTGAACTTAACTTTAATATCCAAAATTTCTGATGATAAAAATGAGCCGTTGTGGATGAGAGAGTTACGTAAACAATCTTTGCGTATTTTTCATGAAAAAACAATGCCTAACTTTGGACCTGATTTATCTGGTTTAGATTTCGCAAGTATTACTTATTATGTCCGTCCAGGCACTACTCAGACCAATGATTGGGAAAAAGTTCCTGAAGATATTAAGCAGACTTTTGAAAGATTGGGAATTCCAGAGGCAGAGCGTAAAATGCTGGCTGGCGCTGGCGCTCAATATGAGTCTGAAATGGTCTATCATCATTTAAAAAAACAGTGGTCAGAACAGGGGGTAATCTTTGAAGATATGGATGTAGCACTTAAAAAATATCCTGATTTAGTACAAAAATATTTTATGAAGTGCGTCCCCATCACTGATCACAAATTTGCCGCCCTACATGGAGCGGTTTGGAGCAGTGGAACATTTCTGTATGTGCCAAAAGGCGTGAAACTAACTCAGCCAGTACAAGCATATTTTAGAATGAATGCTCCCAGTATGGGACAATTTGAGCATACCTTGATTATTGTGGAAGAAGAAGCGGAAGTCCATTATATCGAAGGATGCAGTGCTCCTAAATATGGTAAAAGATCCATCCACGCTGGTTGTGTGGAAATTTTTGTCGGACAAAATGCCAAAGTTCGCTATTCCAGCGTGGAGAACTGGAGCAAAGATACTTATAATTTGAACACCAAAAGAGCCATAGTGGAAAAAAACGGACATATTGAATGGGTTGGTGGCAATATGGGTAGTGCTATTACTATGCTTTATCCCTGCAGTATTTTGAAGGGTGATTTTAGTTCCTCTGAACATTTGGGTGTAGCCTTTGCTAATCAAGGACAGGAACAAGATACCGGAGCGAAAGTAATTCATTTGGGCCGTAACACTAAGAGCAAAATTATCATGAAGAGCTTGAGTAAAAAAGGTGGAAAATCTATTTATCGCGGTTTAGTAAAAATTTCTAAAAACGCTGAAAATGCCGTGAGCAGTGTTAATTGTGATGCCTTGATTTTGGATGAAAATTCATTTTCTGACACGATTCCTGATATTATTGTTAATAATGAAAATGTATCAATTGCTCATGAAGCACGGGTTGGTAAAATCAATGAAGATGATTTGTTTTATTTACAAGCCCGAGGTTTAACGGAAGATCAGGCAATGGGAATTCTGGTTAATGGTTTTATTTCAGATATTACGAGAGAATTGCCCCTGGAATACGCCGTGGAAATGAATACTTTAATTGGATTGGAGATGGAAGGAGCGGTAGGGTGAGAACCGAAACTAGGTAATTATACCCATATAAACTACCTCTATAATGCTTTTCGCATTAATGCCAAACAAATCCATTTTTGCATCCTCAATAAATTTTTGTAATTTTTCCTCCAAAATATTTTTTTTTCCTAAAAACTGTCCTATTAAAAATTTTTCTATCCACACAATCTTTTCTTCCGGATAAATAAAAAAATCACCGGTAATTTTAATATTAGAAATCTGATGATCATTAATTTCCAAAAACATCTTAATTAGCTTGCCGTTCGGGACCTTATAAATAATTTCCATAATTTATATCTAAAACAATTCAATTATACCTTAAATCCAAATTTTTAGAACAAAAGGTATTGATTAATAGCATTTTTTAAAATAGATTTGGAGCAAAACCCCAATTTATTTCATTTAACTTCTCACAATATGCCAGTAGATCTATTCGAAAATACCCTGCAACAACTTAGAAGTGCTTTTCAAATCATGAAGCTAGATGACAATTACGCCAAAATTCTGGAATCGCCAGCTCGCATCTTAAAATTCCACCTGCCAATCAGGATGGACAATGGCAAAATCAACATTTTTGAAGCTTACAGGATTCAACATAATAACGCCTGCGGTCCATACAAGGGCGGCGTTAGATTAGCTCCACAAGTAGATGAAAGCGAAGTCAGAGCCCTGGCCACCTGGATGTCTCTGAAATGTAGCATCGCTCAAATCCCTCTCGGTGGAGCTAAAGGCGGCATCAAAGTTGATGCTTCTAAACTATCCCAAGGAGAGAAAGAAAAGTTATTAAGAAGCTATACTAGAGCTATCGCTCCTTTCATTGGACCGGATATTGATGCTCCAGGCCCAGACATGAACACTAATCCGCAAACCATGGCCTGGATGGCTGATGAATTAATAAAATTCCATCATGGCGACCATCGGTGGAAAGCAGCCATTACCGGCAAACCATTGGAATTTGGAGGATCTTTGGGAAGACTAGATGCCACTTCACGAGGAGGCATGTATATTATTGAAGAAGTTATTAGAACTTTCTCTCTAAATAAAGAGCCAAATTTTGTGATTCAGGGTTTTGGCAATGTTGGTATGTATTTGGCAAAAATTTTATTTGAAAATGATCATAAAGTGATCGGCATTTCTGATGTGCATGGTGGTATCTATTGCAAAAATGGCTTAGATATTAACGCTCTAATCCGACATTATGAAAAAGAAAAAACTTTAAAGAATTTCAAAAATACGGAAAGTCTAAGCAATGAACAATTATTAGAACTACCATGTGACATTTTGATCCCAGCAGCAATTGAGAATGTTATTACCAAAAAAAATGCTGACAAAATCAAAGCTAAGATTATTATAGAGCTTGCTAATGGCCCAACCACTCCTGAAGCTGATAAAATCTTAGAAACAAAAAAAATCATTCTTATTCCCGATATTTTGTCCAATGCTGGAGGTGTGACTGTGAGTTATTTTGAAATGGTACAAAATTTATCAAATTTTTTCTGGAGCGAATTTGAAATCAAGTCAAAATTAAAACCGATCATGAAGAAAGCTTGGAACAGCACCATTCTTACCGCCAACAAATATAAATGCAATTATCGAATGGCGGCATTTATTAGCAGCATCCAAAGAATTGTTGACGCCATAAAATTTAAAGGGGAAAACTATTGATTGAATTAAAAAAATTTGCTAGAATTAAAAGATATAAAAAAACAAAAATAAAAATGTTAAACAGCCTCTTAATCAAAGAAGCGGATAAGCTAAAAATGGAAGGTAAACACCTAGAAGCAGTTAAATTATGCGAAAAAATTATTATAAATGACTTAGACAATACCGAAGCATACGAAGAATTGGGAGATAATTATTTATCGCTCAAAGAATATGAAAAGGCGGAAAAAGCCTTAAAATATGGCCTTAAACTGAAAACTGACAGCCCTAATGGCTATTATTTGCTTGGCTTTCTTTATTCATGTTTGGGAGAATGGCATCTTTCTATTGAAAATCTAGAAAAAGCTGACAGTCTAGAACACAACCATCCGGAAATTTTACGATGCTTAGGCTGGGCTTACTTTCATTGCGGCAACCGTAAACGTGGATTAATTGTAATGGAAAGAGCTTTAAATCTTAATCAAAATGACTGTCTGGTCTTATGTGATTTAGCCATTTGCTATCTGCACGAAAAAAACTTTGACCGCACTATCCAATTATTAAACGAAGCAATTGCCATTGAACCTGATAACAAAAAGGTTCAACAATGTCTCAAAACCGCTTTGTTTTTTAAAAAAGAGCACCAACAAATACATCAAAAATAACATCATCTTGCTTTTTAAAATCTTTTCAACATATACTTTTTTCTGTCTGGATCTTAAAATTTAAATTTTCTATTTTATGGCTAAAACCAAGGTAATTATCATTGGCGCGGCTGGCCGTGATTTTCATAATTTTAATGTTATCTATCGTAATGACCCAAATACAGAGGTTGTAGCTTTTACGGCTGCTCAAATTCCAGATATTGCCGGAAGAAAGTATCCTGGCAGTTTAGCAGGTAAGTTTTACCCCAAAGGTATTGCCATTGAAGATGAAAAAGACTTAGAAAAATTAATTAAAAAATACAAAGCAGATGAATGTGTTTTTTCTTATAGTGATATATCACATGAAAATCTGATGCATATAGGATCAAGGGTATTAGCAACCGGTTGTAAATTTTCACTTTTAGGCGCAGAAACAACCATGATAAAAAGTAAAAAACCAGTAATCGCGGTTTTGGCCGTAAGAACAGGCTGCGGTAAAAGTCAAACAACCAGAGCCGTAGTCCAAATTTTAAAATCTTTTGGTAAAAAAGTGGTAGCCATCCGTCATCCAATGCCATATGGAGACTTAGAAAAACAAAAGGTCCAAAGATTCGCGAAATTATCAGATTTAACAAAGCACAAATGCACGATTGAAGAAATGGAAGAATACGAGCCTCATATTGCCTCAGGAAATGTGATTTATAGCGGTGTTGATTATGGAGCTATCTTAAAAGAAGCTGAAAAAGAAGCTGATGTTATAGTTTGGGATGGAGGTAATAATGATACTTCGTTTTACAAGCCTGATTTGACTATTGTTGTTGCTGATCCTTTAAGGCCAGGCCATGAAATGAAATACCATCCTGGAGAAACAAATTTCAGGTTAGCTGATGTTATCATTATTAACAAAATTGATTCTGCTCAAAAAACCCATATCAAAATTATTGAAGATAATGCTGAAAAATTTAATCCACAGGCGCAAATTATTAAGGCGAAATCAACCATTACAGTTGACAAAGTAAATTTAATTAAAGGTAAAAGAGTGTTATGTATAGAAGATGGCCCAACCTTAACTCACGGCGAAATGAAAATCGGCGCCGCTACCGTAGCAGCAAAAAGAAATCAAGCCAAAGCTTTGGTTAATCCAAGAAAATTTGCCACTGGTAAAATAAAAGAAACCTTTGAGCATTATCCTGACATTGGTATTTTACTCCCGGCTATGGGCTATGGCCAACAACAAATGAAAGACCTAGAAAAGACTATTAACAAAATTGATTGCGATACTGTATTAATAGGTACTCCTATTGATTTGGCACGCTTTATTCAAATCAAAAAACCACATACCAGAGTTAAATATGATCTATCGGCTGAAGCTAACAGTGAACTAAAAAAAGTTATTAAAAAACTTTTAGCCTAAATAATTAAAAGCGCTATAAGCTGCTTTCACCCCCTCCGCCACGCCAACGATGCCTTGATCCCACTTGGCTTCCTGATCCCAAGCCGTGATATCACCGGCGGCAAATATGCCTTTGACATTAGTGCGAGATAAAATATCAATCAAAACTCGTCCTTCTTTATCGGTTTTTAATCCCAAAGATTGAAAAGCGTCCGTTCTGGCGACTCTGCCAACTTCCACGAACACTCCTTCCACTTCAATCATGGAGCCGTTTTTTAATTTAACACCTTTTACTCCCTGTTCATCGCCAAAAATTTCCTCAATTTCACTAAACGGCTTAACTTCTATATTAACGGTGGCTAACATCCGTTCTCTATTAATCGGCTCGGGATGAACGTCTTCTTTTCTACACAAAATATAGACATGCTTGACGTGTTGAGCCAGAAACAAAGATTCTTTGACCGCGCTATCACCTGCCCCCACAATACACACTATTTTATTTTTAAAAAAAGCGCCATCGCAAGTAGCACAATATGAAACTCCTTTATTAGCAAATTCTTTTTCTCCAGGGACATTTAAATATTTATGACCAGTACCAGTAGCTATAATAATTGTTCTGCTTTGCCAAATTTCTTTTTTCCCATAAATTTTAAAGAAGTCACCTTCTTTTTGAACATCATGTATAGTGCTCATATTAAGCTCCGCTCCAAAAGCTGTCGCATGCTCTAATAATTTTTGTCCCAATTCCAAACCGGAAATTTTTTTAAAACCCGGGTAATTCTCTACCAAATGAGTCGAAGTAATAGTGCCTCCTGGTAAATCACCAAAAATAATAGTGCTAAGTCCAAATCTGGAGGCATAAACAGCGGCGCCGCACCCCGCCATGCCACTGCCAATAATAGCGATATCATAAATTTTACCGTTAATTTTGAGTTCTAAATCATTCATAAATAAAAAATTATATATTCTCTAAACTTTAGATAGCAAATAAAATGTCATAATTCAAGTCCACCTCACTCTCTATTCGCTAAATTTTTCAACATATCTTTCCTATTGCGTCCCAAATAATTGACGCGCATTTTTCCCACCATAGCAATGATTTCATCCAAAATATCATCACTGGGAGCTTCAAGTCCCATTTCTTTAAGTAAAGTTTCGGCCATTCGCTCATTTTCCTCTAGTTCCCTATCGCCATAAACAAGATTATAAGCCTCTCTGTCTTTGGTAAAATCCTTATCATTACCATTATCATCCGTAAACCTAAAACCGCAAGCCCAGCCTCTGTTGTCTAACCTGGATTGGGTGTCGGGGATAATTTGATTAGCCTGCATAGTGGCTAATCGGCGCCGATCATTTGGGTCTCGCAGTAGACTTTCCTGATGCTCATTCAAGATTTTGACAGAGAATGTCCTAAATTTAGAAGGATTATTCATATGAGCCTTAATCACTCGTTTTTTCTCCTCAACAGTTTCACAGCTATCTAAAGTTTTTTTTAAAACATTATCGCCAATATCAGAAAATTCCGCCGCTTCTTTGCTGATATTATCCTCAGCGTTAGCATTTTGATGGAACTGCTGACTCCTCTTGACCATCGAAACAGCATTACCCAGCAAAAAAGAAATTTGTCCCTGCTCTGACGCAAAAAAACTTTGTAATTTTTCGTGAACCCGCTCTTCTAAGCCTTTTGGTAATTCTTCTTTCGCATTTTTCTTTTTTCTTTTTTCTCCCGATCGTTGTCGAGGACAGGCTTTTTTCTCAGTCGTTTCTGATAAGATTAAATCAATTTTTCCCCTCATGCTCTCAAAATCAGGCAAAGCTTTAAATTCCAACCTCAATTTTTGTTTCTCCTGCTCATTTGGCGCAATTTTTTGGACTAAAGCTTCATATTTTTTTAACAAATCCTGATATTCTTGCTCAGTTTCCGACAAAATTAAATTCCGATCTCTCGTTTTATAAAATTGAAGGTATTTTTTATTAAAGGCTTGATGCAAAGCTGGATTTTCACTCCTAATTTTATCAATTTTGGCAAACCATTTCTTATCCTCCGCGGAAAATTTCCCTCGATTTTTCAGTAATTGTTGATACATATCCACTTTGACTTCCAAATCAGCTTCTTCGAAATTTTTGATCCAATCATCCTGGGTTTGTTTATCATAAAAAATACTTGGAATTAACTGTCGATATTTTGATCGTAATTCACTTTCATAAAGTTTTTTCGCTTGTTCAAATTTACTTTCATTAACAGCTAAATCCCATTCATGGTCTTCCTGTAAACTTTCAAAAATTCCCATTAGTCTCCCCTTATCAATTTTTCCCCATCTGGCTCTGATTTTCTTATGCCAGGCCTGATAAGCTGGTGATTTTTCCTGAAGCGCTAAAATTTTATCCTTAGCCTTAATCAAAGCTTGCTGTCTAGCGTCAAAATCAGCGTTAGGACCTTCTAATTCCCTTTTGAATTTAAACATCAACGCTTCATATTTATTTTTCCCTTTAACAGTGGTTGTATCAATTGAAGCCTGCAAAATAATTTGATACTTGGCGCTTAAATTTTTCTCAACCTCTTCGCATAATATTTGTTGTTTATCTTTATCACGTTCTTTTCTGCCTCTAGCCTGATATTTATTGGTAATATCTTTATCAAAAGAATCCCAGTCCAAAACTTTACTTAATCGTTTCTTCTCTTCAGGAATAAATTCTTTTTCTAATTTTTCTCGATACTGACTGGCTTGCTTTAAATTATTTGGATCAAGAATAAACTTAATCCCCTCCCGAATATCATTTTCGTCAAATAATTCCTTGGCATCTTCCAAAGTTTTAGCATATTTAATAGCTTCCTGGATCTGTTCCTCTAAAGCTAAAAACTGCTGAGCGTCTTTCACTGAACTCACCATTGGTTCTAATTTTTTTCGGCTTTCTTCAGGAATAATCTGTAAACTTTGAATTCTTTTTTGCAAATCACTTTTCATAAACTTTAAACTCTCTCCAAATTGCTCATCTTGCGGGTCAATCAGTCCAGGCAAAAGTTCATCTAATTCCGCTGACCTTTCATTTAATTTGGGCATCTTTCCCAAAACAGCCGCCGATCGACTACCAGTCTGGAAATAAACCATTTTTCGTTCAAAGCCAAAAATCATCTTTTAATTATAAAACTAAAGTATTATACTTTTTACCATAACCGACGACGAAAATCAAAAACAAAAGCAAAATTCAATCAAATAATTTAAAAATAAAAATTTAGAATTTAAAATCCCCTACTTGGCAACTTTTTCTTAAAAATTGGTGTTGCTTAGATAAAAAGTAAAGCGTATATCTTGTATACACTAACGAGTCACACTACAACATCTAGTGTTTTTATTTTTTAATGCCTTCTAATTATGGACAGCTCTGTTATTGCTGTAAAAAACAGCAAAGTTAAAGCAAACATTACCAATAAAAAAATCTCTCATGTTGACAAGGGTGAATTTAAAGAAAAACAGGCGACAGGCTTAAAAATCAACAGGCTGTTTACAAAATCCAATTTTAACCCACTTGACGCTATTGAATACGAAAAAAGAAAATCTTGCATTACCGAACCTGACGGCACGGTGGTGTTTGAATTTGACCAGGTAGAAGTGCCAAAAGATTGGTCGCAACTTGCTACCGACATCATTGCTTCCAAATATTTCCGTAAAGCCGGCGTACCAGGAACTGGACATGAAGTAAGCGCCAAACAGGTCGTTCACCGTATTGCCAATACTATCCGCGCTGAAGGAGAAAAAGCTGGCTACTTCGGAAGTAAAGAAGATGCTGATGCTTTTGAAGCTGAATTAGGTTACATGATGATCACGCAAAGAGGGGCTTTTAATTCTCCAGTATGGTTTAATGTTGGGTTGTTTCATCAATATGGCATTACCAATGGTGGCGGTAATTTCTATTTTGATGAAAACACTCAAACTATCCAAGAAACCAAAAATTCTTATGAACACCCACAATGTTCAGCTTGTTTTATCCAGTCTGTAGAGGATGATTTAATGAAAATGTTTGACGTACTCAAAACTGAAGCCAGACTTTTTAAATATGGCTCAGGAACTGGAACAAATTTTTCAAAAATCAGGGGTCGGCAAGAAAAACTATCAGGCGGAGGTACTTCTTCCGGTTTAATGTCTTTCTTGGAAGTGTTTGACCGAGCGGCTGGAGCTACCAAATCAGGCGGCACCACCAGAAGAGCGGCCAAAATGGTTTGTTTGGATATTGATCATCCGGAAATTATTGATTTTATTAATTGGAAGGTAAAAGAAGAAAAAAAAGTACAAGCATTGATTGTGTCAGGATATGCTTCTGATTTTAACGGCGAAGCTTACAAAACCGTCAGCGGCCAAAATTCCAATAATTCTGTCAGGGTATCAGATGAATTTATGACCGCAGTTATCGAAGACAAAGTTTGGCACACAACTTTACGAACTTCTGGAAAAATCTGTGACACTTACCAAGGCCGTGATCTTATGAATCAAATTTCTTATGCAGCCTGGGCTTGCGCTGATCCTGGCTTACAATACGACAGCACCATCAACAACTGGCATACTTGTCCAAATACAGACCGAATCTATGCTTCAAATCCATGTAGCGAATACATGTTTCTCAATAATACCGCTTGCAATTTATCATCATGTAACTTGATGAAATTTATTGATAACGAAGGAAATTTTTTAATTGAAGAATATCGACATGCCTGCCGTATTTTCACCATTGCCAAAGAAATTATTGTCGGTTTTGCTTCCTATCCAACAGCAGAAATCGCCAAAAATAGCATTGATTACCGCACTTTGGGACTTGGTTATGCTAATCTTGGCACCCTGCTAATGGTCAATGGCATTCCATATGACAGCGATCAAGGACGGGCAATTGCGGCTACAATTACTTCCATTATGTGCGGCGAAGCCTATGCAACTTCCGCCGAAATAGCTGGTATTAAAGGCCCTTTCCCAGGCTATGCCAACAACGCTCTACCAATGATGAAAGTCATAGAAAAACATCGTTATCATGCTCACAAAATTGACAGCGCTAAATGTCCGCAATCTTTGCTTTATGCTGCACAAGAAGTTTGGGATAGAGCGATAGAGTTGGGAACAAAATACGGTTTTAGAAATGCTCAAGTAACTGTCCTAGCTCCTACAGGAACAATCGGGCTTTTAATGGACTGCGATACGACCGGTGTAGAGCCTGATTTTGCTTTAGTTAAATGGAAAAAACTAGCTGGCGGCGGCTATTTCAAAATTATTAATAAATCTGTTACCAAGGCGCTTAGCAAACTCCAATACAATGAATCACAAATTAAAGACATTATTACTTATATGCTTGGTCATGAAACTTTGGAAGGCGCGCCATATATGGATTTGGAACGTCTAAAAAAACTTGGCTATAGCACTGAAGAAATCGAAGAAGCTTTTCAACATGTGGCTCAAAACAAAGTCTGGAATGACTGGACTCCTCATATTAATTCCAAAGAATTGATCGGCAGAGGTTTAAACAAAGAACAAACTCAAGAAATTGCTAAATATGTCGAAGGGGCTCAAACCATTGAAGGCTCTCCTCATATCAACAATAACCATATTCCCGTATTTGACTGCGCCAATAAATGTGGCTCTGGCGTGAAATTTATCGCTCCCATGGGACATGTACGGATGATGGCCGCTGTTCAACCTTTTATTTCTGGCGCAATTTCCAAAACTGTTAATTTACCTCACTCGGCAACAGTAGAGGAAATCAAAGATATTTATCTGCAAGGCTGGAAACTAGGACTCAAAGCGGTGGCTCTCTATCGAGATGGCTGTAAACTTTCCCAGCCATTAAACGTCAGTGATTCCTCCAAAGATGATACTAACACCTATACCACTGAATCAGTCAAAAGCAAAGACTCCAAAACCGAAATTCTATGGGGCACTGCAAAAAAATTACCACAAAAACGACATGGAATCACTATTTCAGCCAAGGTCGGACCTACCAAAGTTCATTTACGAACTGGCGAATATGAAGACGGAGCTTTAGGCGAAGTGTTTATTGATACCTTCAAGGAAGGGGCTTCATATAGAGGACTGCTTAATTGTTTTGCGGTAGCGGTATCTATTGGTTTACAGCATGGCGTACCTTTAAAAGATTATGTTGACGCTTTCACTTTTACCAGATTCGAACCAAGTGGCATGACCAATCACCCTAATGTGAAAACCTGCACTTCAATCATTGATTATGTCTTCAGGGTAATCGGCATGGAATATCTCAATCGTACTGATTTCGTGCATGTAAAACCAGAAAAAACCGAGGCACAGCTCAAAGAAGAACACAAACTCAAAGAAGCAGTCCAGCAAGCGATGATCACTGAACAAACCGTCACAGCTGAAGCCAGCCACATTCCAAATACTGCTGACACTTTCTTTGCCAACATGATGGGTGATGCTCCGGCCTGCGATCAATGCGGACACATCACAGTACGAAATGGCGCCTGCTACAAATGCACCAACTGCGGCAATTCCATGGGGTGTTCGTAAATACTGTTAAAACCTTTCGCCTACTAAATCCTGAGCCATAGCATTATAAAATCTCCTTTTAGAACTGCTTTCAGCAACCTCCCCTAAACCTTCTTCATTTATAAATTTACCATTTATTTCATGTATTACAAAATTAGCTTTCGCTCGAACAAAAGATGCTGTTCCTTTTAGCTGAGGAATTTTACTGCCCTTCAATACAGATCCGGCAGCATAGGTACCAGGTACTAACTGTGAATCATGGAATGGTGACATAAGCAATATCAATTTACCTCTCCTAGAAGCTTCTTTTAGAATTCTAGCATGAGTATTAGGACAGGTAGCACTACCAAGAAGTTGCCAAATAGATATTCTATTATCCTTCACTATACGTGCTAACTCTTTAGCAGATATGTCAGACAATTCAGTTACAGGGATATCAGCATCTTGACCAATTTCAGTAAAAGGCAAGAATGGTATAGTAGGATCAGCTTTTAAAACAAAATTTGCCAATCTCCATTCTTTTACTAATTTATTTCCTACCATGAGTAAAGGCTTATCATTAAAAGAGCTAAAAGCATCTGAATCTTTATCGCTAATTTTTTTAGCCCAAGCCCCTCTAACCAGTTCATTGCCACACAATACCATTACTTCAGCTACTCCATGTTCTTTGAGAAATTCATGCACCTTGAGACAATTATCCATATGGTAAACTGCATCTGTTTTGGCTTGTCTGGCTGGATCCTGAGACCCAGTGAGAATTACTGGTTTTTTAAGTCCTCTACCAAGTATTAAGGATAAATAATCAGCTGTTATAGTCATCGTATCTGTACCATGAGTAATAATAAAGCCATCAACAAAGTCTTCACAGTCATCTAGTAATTCAACTAAAACTTCCGCTAAAAACCGTCTATGATCATGATTCAAAAGTGATGAATCATAATTAAAAAGTTCAAATAAATTAATTTTAATATTATCCGGACTATAAGGGAGGTTCATGGCTTTGAAGCTTTCTTCTAGGCTGCCTTCTGGCGCCCTACCATGATCTGTTTCTTTGCTTTGAAAAGTTCCACCTGTTCCTATTACCAAAATATTGGTTTTTTTAGGATCATAGTTTGCCTTTAGCCGTTCTTTCAAAGCTTCAAAATTCTCTTTGTTAAAAGATGCTTTTAAGCCTGCATAATCAAGAATTGATGGATCTTTGACTTGTGAAGCAAATTCTTGAATATCAAATGGTTCAGTTTTTATTTCATTCATATTATCAAAATTAAAAATTAGATTTCATGATCAAACACTTATCAAAAAACATCAAATAAAGGGTTTTGAGTGTTTTAAAGATTTGCCTGTATGTTAGCGTTTAAAGTTGTATCTAAAATATGTCGTAGCCTTAATGACAACGATTTGATTTGCTTTTGCCGACATTTAACTGTTGTCAGAAAACCGCCAACAGTCTTTCTTTATTACAAACAGCTTTCATTGTAAAAATCAATTTTTTTTTGTATTCTACAAATAGTGTTTTTACTTTTTATCATTATTATAATGATTATTGAAAATTTTCTTCGCACTCTTGGACTTAATGAAAATGAAATAAATGTTTATCTTTATTTATTAACACATGGTGAATCTATTGCCAGTGTTATTTCCAAACGTCTGGAAATGAAACGAGTAACTGTTTATTCAACCCTTGAATCACTTGAGAAAAAAGAGGTTATAGCAAGTTTTTCAAAAAATAATGTTGCGCATTTTGATGCGGTGGAGCCAGATGACATTGAAGAATTATGCCAACAAAAAGTATTGGAGATGCAACGATTACAAAAAAAAGCTACTGAGCTAAGAAGTGAATTTCATAAAATGAGACAGCGTGGGAAAATGCCAAAATTAGAAATCCGTGGAAAAATTAAATATTATGAAGGATTGGAAGCGGTCACTGATTTAATTCAGGAAACCATAGGAGAAAATCATAAAGAACAACTTTGCTTTGGTTTAAATACTTATCATACTGAACTTGCTGGTGATGACTGGTCTGTTTATACCAAAAAACGTATTAACAAAGGTATGTTTGTTAGAAGTATTCAGCCAGATACTGATGCCGCTATTGATTATAAATCTCGAGACGCAAAAGAACTTCGTAATACCCGCTTGGTACCAAAAGATAAGTTTCCAGGAAATTGTGAAATAAATGTTATTGGCAATATGATTGCGATGTTTACTACAAATCAGCAACGCGATGCCATGGGTATGAAAATGTATAGTCCTGATATGGCACAGGCACTCAAAAGTCTTTTTGATTTAGCATGGGAACGAGCTGAATTTTATGACAAGAAAAAGAAATGAAACTTTATAAAGTTTTGCTTAAATTGACATGAGACATTTAAATCTAAAATATGAAAATCCTAATCATCGGCTCTAGCGGACAACTTGGCAAATGTGCAACTGAAATTTTATCCAAAAAACATGAGATAAAAACAAGCGCCATCGATATTCCATCTGATTTCAAATATGATCTTACCAATGACAATTTAGAAAAAACACTTGGTGAATACAAGCCAGATATTATTTTATTAGCTGCGGCTTATACTCATGTTGATGGCTGTGAACAAAATCCAGAGCTTTCTTATTCAATTAATTATAAAGGGACTGTAAATGTTGCAGATTATTGCAAAAAATTTGATACAAAACTGATATTTTTATCAACAGATTATGTTTTTGATGGCGAAAATGGGCCATACAATGAAGATGACAAAACAAATCCATTAAATGTTTATGGCCAGCATAAATTAGATTCTGAAATTTATATTAAAAACAACTTAAAAAACTATTTAATATTAAGAACAGCTTGGCTTGCAGACACTAAATACGATGACAAAAACTATGTAGCACAGGTTTTGAAAAAATTAAAAAACAATGAAACAGTCAAAGCTGTTGATGATCAATTTGGCAATCCAACTTTAACAAGAAATTTAGTTAAAAATATGGAAACTCTTTTAGAAAAAAATATTTCTGGCCTTTACCATTTATGTGGGACTGCAACTATTGATAGATTTACTTATACTCAAAAAATAGCAAATATTTTTGGTTTTGATAAAAATTTAGTTTTAAAAGCAAAATCCAGCGATTTCCCAAGCACAGCAAAAAGGCCAAGGCATGGAGGATTAAATACTTCAAAAATTCAAAAAAATTCTGGAATAAAACTCTTAAATGTTAAAGAAATGCTTGAAATTATGAAAAAATAATTTATCTTTCATTGCCATTAACTTCATTAATGAATGATTGATAAAAATCATTTTTTACACTTACCTTGTCCAACATCATATATGCCAGTTATTCCTCTTACTGCTCCTCTCATTAATTCAATTACATCAGATTCTTCGCTACTAACAAAAATTATTTTGCTTATAATGTCATCAGATATTCCTGGATATAAAGTTTTTAAGGCTTCTTCTAAATTAATTCCTGTACTTTCGGCTGCAGATTTAAGAGCTATTGAGTTTGTTTGATCCCGCCTTCTAAAGGCAATTTCTATAAATTGTTTGTCAATAGCGGAACCAAACTTTAGAATTTCATCTAACTTTTTTTGAGAAGGTCCTTTAATTATAAGTACACCGTCTAATCTCTCTCTAAGAACTATCGATTCATTATCTATATTTTGTGGTAAATCTTCCATAAAAATAATTTTTAAAGACTAATGACACAAAATAACATTTTCACCTCTCTCTGTCAAATCGATTTAAAACTACCCACTAAACATTTACTGGATCATCTGATTTTTAGTTTGAAGAAGTGATATAGGAGCAAACGGAAAATGGTTTGAAAAAAAATTAATTTATCGTCAGATGTCATTCCAGATTTAGTCTGGAATCTAGTAGAGGACTAACATCGATAGTGTTTTTTGTATTTTATATGGAGGATTAGTTAAAACAAATAATATAAATGTTTAATTTGTTTCTCTTTTTCAATTCCTGATATTGCAGTATCAAATTCTTCTTTCTAAATTATTTGTCATTCCTACATATAAAGTACCATTACGTTTACTAGCAAGAATATATACAAAATAAGTTTTATCCATAAATAATAAGTATGTTTACTGGATACCAGCCTTCGCTGGTATGACTTGTAGACAAAAATATCCATCATTTCTGGTCTTTTCATGAATTTTTAAAATTATTTCTTCAAACCAATTTTCGCTTGATCCTTTTTTGCTTGACAAAAAGTTAAATTTAAGTAACTTTAATTTCCTTAAATCCTAAAATAATTTTATAGGTAAACTAGAAACAGAAAAAGATTTGACCTCTAATCCAGGTACAACAAAAACTATTCCAACTCCAATTTATGGAGACGATGAGACAAGAGTAGCTTGTAAAAAAATGGTAAACGATACTCCAACTCCAACAACAGCATTTAACGAAAGGGATATAAGCGCAAGAGTCAAGGAAGCTAGAAAATATGTATACACTATCAGTCCAAATCTAAGTATTATTGATGGGGCGTGGATAAATAATAGATTAACCGATATAATTGAGGATCCAATAAAGCTTCAAAAAATATTAAATGGAATAAAAACAGATAGAACATTTAAAATTTATTATGAAGAATTCGCACGTATCTTCGATAATACATAATTTTGGAATAAAATGTGTTATCAAATTTATTTTCAATCAAGTAACTGCTATCTTAATTAAGAATTTAAAATTCAAAATTTCTTAAATGTCTTCACTCCCAACAATCAAACTCAAAAAAGGCAAAGATATACCAATTAAAGCTGGACATCCTTGGATTTTTTCAAATGCCATTGAGAACTGTCCAAATATAAAAATTGGTGAATTTGTGCAAATTTTATCTTTTGAAAACGCAAAACTAGGTCTTGGCATGTTTAACCCAAACAATTCAATTAGAGTTCGCGTAATTTCGAAAGATCCAAATGAAATTATTGATCAAAGTTTTTTTGAAAAATGTTTAAAAAATCTATACGAATCAAAATCAAAACTTCTGCCAAAAGATACAAACGCTTTTAGATTAGCATATGCTGATAGTGATTATTTACCAGGGCTGATTATAGATAAATTTGATGAAGTTTTTGTTTTTCAAATCAACACAGCAGGCATGGAGAATTTTCGCAATGAAATAATTGAAGCTATTAAAAAGATTTTCAATCCAAAAACTATTATTGAAAGATCTGATCTTGAATCTCGAAAAATGGAAGGGCTAAAAATTTTAGAACCAAAAATACACCATCAAATTCCCCCTCTTTTTCAAGAGAGGGGGTTGGGGGGTGAGTTTTCTGAAAATGGAATTAAATTTTATGCAGATGTTTTGAATGGACAAAAAACTGGATTTTTTCTTGATCAAAGAGATGCTCGGAAAAAGACTCTTGAACTTGCAAAAGATAAAAATGTTTTAAATTTATTTTCATATACAGGTGCTTTCAGTTTATATGCGATAAAAGGTGGAGCTAAATCAGTTAGTTCTGTTGATATTTCAGAAAAAGCCTTAAATCTTGCCAAGGAAAATTTCAAATTAAATGATCTAAATCCAGAAGATAAAAAATATGAATTTATAAAAGAAGATGTTTTTAAATTTCTAAATTCTCAGTTCTCAGCTCTCAGTTCTAAAAACTATGACCTTCTCATCTGCGATCCCCCAGCCCTAACTAAATCCGGATCAAATACGAGAAATGCTTTAAAGGCGTATACAGATCTTAATCAAAAATGTTTAGAAATGTTAAATAAAGGTGGAATTCTTATAACAAGCTCATGTTCAGGAAGAATTACTGAAGATGATTTCAGACATGCACTAAAAATCGCGACCTTCAAAGCAGGCAAAGATGTCAAAATCTTAAATATTCTAGGTGCTTCATTCGATCATACTGATAAATTATCTTTTCCTGAGGGGAAATATTTGAAAACTTTTGTATTAGAAGTTATTTAATTTATGATTTGCTTAACCAACTACCTTTAGAAACAATGAATTGAGCTTTAGTAGGGGCTATATTTGGTCTACAATCTAAAACTTCACCAATTATAAACCTATCAAGTACTAGCTGTTCGTTTGAACAAGTTTCTGCCTCATCTAATTCCTGTCTTGAAACAGCTAAACAAAACACCCGCCCCAAAACATTATCTAAAATAAAACAAATAAGTCTTCTAAAACCAACTAATGTCCCGATCAAAATACCAATATACTCACTATTACCACCATTATGATCATTATAGTATATTCTTTGCAATTGATCCGTTGGTTTCTTCTCCAGATTTAGAAACAATATATCTTTTAATTCTAAATCAATAAAATAAGTTTTATTATCAAACAATTGAATGCCTACGCGAACTACATTTTCTACAGCCTCACACACAACACCAGAAACTGGCAATTTATGTCCAGCACTTATTATTTCTGGCGTTAAAAAACTAATTAAATCTCCTCTTTTCAGTCTTCCAAAAACTTCAGATATACTTCCATTTTCTGCAAAAATTTCCATAAATGAAAATTTGAAAATAAATATCTATATAATTCTATTTTTAAAAGATATGTCAAGTTTTATTTATATTTTTTAATTTCAAATCTAAACTTTAAAATCTAAACTTTAAAAGTGATTCAATGTCTCCACCTTTTTCATTTTTTTAATGAATTCTCTTCTCATCATCCTCGACGGTTTCGGTGAAGGTGATCCAAAAGATCCAGGCAATGCACAAGAAATTGCTGATATGAAATTTTATAAAAGTTTAAAGAAAAACTATCCTTGGACTCTCCTTTCTTGTACTGGACATGCTGTTGGACTTCCAGAGAGAGTTATGGGAAATTCAGAAGTTGGCCATTTCACAATGGGAGCTGGACGCGTTGTTTTTCAAACTCTTGAAATGATAAACAAATCAATCAGAGAAAAAACCTTTTTTGAAAACAAAATTTTTCTTAATGCCATCAAAAAAGCCAAAGAAAATAAAACCGCAATTCATTTACTTGGAATGATTTCTGATGAAGGTGTGCATGCTCATATCAATCACCTATTTGCCCTTCTTGAATTATGTAAACAAGAAAACTTCACAAATGTCTGGATTCACGCCATTACTGATGGTCGGGATGTTCATGAACGCTCAGTCAAAACTTATCTTCATCAAATTTTGGAGAAAACTAAAGATTTAGGCCTTGGCACAATTGCTACAATTATCGGAAGATTTTACACAATGGACAGAGATACGAATTGGGATAGGACTAAAAAAGCTTTTGAACTTATGACAAAAGGAATTGGATTTGAATCTGAAGATGCTTTGAAAGCAATAGATGAAGCTTATGAAAGAGGAGATGAAACTGATTATTATATTCAGCCAATTATTTTAGATAAAAAAGGGCTAATTCAAAAAAATGACACAGTAATTTTTTTCAATTTCAGAACTGATCGAGCTAAACAAATTAGTCAAATGTTTAATGGAGAAAATTTTGAAACAAAATATTTTGAAAACCCTACACAATTTATATGTTTTGGACCATATTCAAAAATTTCTCCTGTTATCTTCCCAATGACTAAAGTTAAAAATAATCTTGGAGAATATCTTTCAAATTTAGGTAAAAAACAATTAAGAATCGCTGAAACGGAAAAATATGCACATGTAACTTTCTTTTTTAATAGTCAAGTAAAAGAACCATATAAAAACGAGGAAAGAATTCTTGTTAATTCTCCAAAATGCCCAAGCTACGCCGAAAAACCAGAAATGAGTGCTTATGAATTGACTGAAAAAATTATTGAAAAACTCACCCCTAACCCCTCTCTTAAAAAAGAGGGGAATAATGAATTTGATTTTATTGCTTTAAATTACGCCAATGGAGATCTTGTTGGTCATTCTGGCGATCTTAATGCCACAATCAAATGTTGCAAAGTCTTGGATGAATGCCTTGCGAAATTGATTCCAGAAGCTTTAAAAAATGGCTACGAAATTTTAATCACTGGAGATCATGGTAATTGTGAAGATATGCTTTATCCTGATGGCAGTGCTAAACCAGCACATTCAATGAACAAAGTCCCATGCCTCTTAATTTCAGATAGATTTAAAAATGCTCAATTAAAAAACGGGAAAAGTCTTCAAGACATTGCTCCAACCATTTTAGAATTAATGAATTTAAAAAAACCTAAAGAGATGGATGGGGAGAGTTTAATTTTTTTCAAATTCCCGCAATAATTAATGAGATTGTCAATAACAAAGAGCTTTTAAAAAGTTCAATAATTTGATATAATGATTTGATAAGTTAAAAAAAAGATCTTTTACAACTCATTTAAAAAACTTAAGGAACATTTGTTAATAAAGATTTACTGGCAAATGCTCCTTAAGTTTCAATAGCAATAATAAGCCTGGTTGTGATATTTTCCCAAAAATACATAGCCACTGTTAACTCATTCTAAATGGGTTTAGTGCTTAGAAAAAAGTAACAGACAGATTGTAAATTAAGGTAACTTAACTTACAGGGACCAATTTCAGCAATGGAATTGGATTTTACTCTAAGCTCTTATCTGATGCTGAAAGCGCTATTGAAACTTGAGGGATGTATGCTCTTTTAAAAAACGGCTAACTTAAGGGACACATGTTAGTAAATTTATTTACTGGCAAATGCCCCTTAAGTTTCAATAGCAATAATAAGCCTGGTTGTGATATTTTCCCAAAAATACATAGCCACTGTTAACTCATTCTAAATGGGTTTAGTGCTTAGAAAAAAGTAACAGACAGATTGTAAATTAAGGTAACTTAACTTACAGGGACCAATTTCAGCAATGGAATTGGATTTTACTCTAAGCTCTTATCTGATGCTGAAAGCGCTATTGAAACTTAAGGTTTTTTTGTGTGTAATTATTTTAATAGCTTTATGGCCGCATCTAGCTGTGAATCCATCCCTTCCGGATAACCTTCTTGCGAATATTGCACAATTTGATCAGGCGTAACACCTAAATCCTGAATACTTCTATCATTTGGAGTGAACCAATGAGCCACTGTTATCCTTAAACTCGCCCCATTATCAAAACTGTTATCAAGTTCTTGCACGCTACCTTTGCCAAAAGATTTTACGCCAATTAAAACGGCTCGTCCCCAATCTTGCAAGGCACCAGCTACAATTTCTGAAGCGGAAGCTGATCCTTCATCAATTAAGACTGCCATCGGAATATTATTTAACTTGCCTTTTTCGTTGGTGTACATACTGTAGTTTTTACTGGGGTCCCGATATTTAATTTTTACGGCTTCTTTTTTACCTAAAACAAATTCAGATAAAACATCAATAGCGGCATCAACATAACCGCCACCATCTCCACGCAGATCCAGAATTATTCCTTTGGGAGATTTTAACAACAACTCTTGTACGGCTTTTTGAAATTCAGCATTAGTGGTTTCACCGAATTGATACAAATTAATATGATAAATATCATCGCCTAAATCATTGTATTCAACACTAGGTATACTGATAGTGTCTCTTTTTATAGAAATTACCAAGGGTTCAGTTTCATTCTCTCTTAAGACAGTCAAAACCACAAAGGTGCCTTTTTCCCCTCGTATCTTCATAATTGCTTCCATTAAAGTCATGTCCGCTGTAAACTCATCACCGATTTTATAAATAATATCACCAGCTTTAAGTCCTGCTAGTTCTGCGGGTGATTGTTTAAGAGGTGCAATCACCACTAAGCCTCCTTTATTTATAGAAAGTTCCGCGCCAATGCCTTCAAATGATCCATCCAAACTTGACTTAAAAGCTTCATTTTCTTGAGGATCCATATAAACTGTGTATGGGTCGTCTAAAGAATCAACTAAGCCTTTGATAGCGCCATCAACTTGTTTTTGTGAACTAAAAGTACTCGCATCAAAGTAGTTATCTTTAATGGTATTATAAACTTTCCAAAAATTACCTAAATCTAGTTGATTATTTGTTTGAATTTGAGTTGTTTCCTGATTTATTTCTGATTTATTTTCAATAATTGCTAACGGCTGTTTTGTGTGTAAGCCATAACCAAGCGTTAATCCAATTAAAAATATTACTACAAATTGTATTGATCTATGCCTGTTAAATTTCATAAAAATATATTATTACCGAGTAAACCCACCTTACTTTATTTTTATGAAAATAAAAAGATAAGTTTAAAATTTATCCCAAAGCATTTGGTTCCTTATTTCGTGATGGAAAAGGATTTCACTGTTTTTAATATATTTACCTAAGGCTTTGGGGCTTCTTTCCGCTACCTCTTTCTTTAAACTCAAATATTTAGCTTTGTTTGTTTTCCCAATGGCACTTTCAACAAAGGCAGATTTCTCAAACGCTTCAATGCCTTCATCAATATTGCCAGGTAGCATTTGTTTGCCTCGCAAAGTTAATTCCGACTTAATTTTTTTAAACTCCGCCTCTTTTATATCAACCATTTTAAGTCCGGCTATTAAGAAAATATAATAAGCAAAATAAGGATTACAATCGGGAGAGACAGATCTGACCTCTATTCTAGCTGATTTTTCGTTGCCAAGCGGTACTCTGATCATGGAACCACGATCATTACTAGATACTTTAATTTCGTTTGGTGCTTCAAAGTGAGGGTCTAGTCTTCTAAACCCGTTAACACTGGGACAGAAAGATAAGGCAATTTCCCGGCCATAATATAGAATGCCAGTAAGGAATTTATTAGCTAATGGTGATAAACCAAACTCTCCTTTGGCATCATAAAACATATTTTTACCTTTTTGTTCCAGGGAAATATTGGAGTGCATGCCTGACCCATTAATTCCCATAACTGGTTTTGGCAGAAATGAAGCCGTGCAACCCATTAATCTGGCCACCTGCCTAGCAGTTAGTTTGTAAAGCATAATATTATCGCAAGTCCTCACAATTTCTGCATATTTGAAATTAATCTCAAACTGAGATGGAGCCACTTCAGGATGATCTTTTTCGTTTTCAAAGCCCATGGCTCTTTGCACTTCCGCCACTTTATCAATGAATAATCTTAAATTATCCTGCGGCAAAGTGTTAAAATATCCGCCCTCTGTCACCAATTCAAAACCTTCATATTTATTATAATGCTGTTCAGCATCAGTGCCTCTCAAAAGCATGCCTTCAATTTCCGGCGCGCAATTTACTTTAATATGTTTTTCTTCCTTTAATTTTTCAGTCATAGCAATTAGTTGCCCTCGAAAATCAGCATTAAATGGTTTGTTATCTTGTCCATAAACATTGGCAAACATCAATACTTTTCCCGCTCCAAAAATATCAGAAGGCAGCCAGCGAAAAGAAACAAAATCAAGTTTCAGCCTTAGATCCGATTTGTCTTGAGTAGTAAAGCCACGAATGGAAGATCCATCAAAAGTTAAATTATCTCTAGCCTCTAATATAAATTCTTTATCATAATCTAAGAGGTGAAGTTTCCCTTCAAGATCACAAAAAGCCACCATGACGGCTTTGATGTTTTTTTCTTTTTTTAACAAATCTAAGATTTCTTTTTCAAATTCCGCCGGACTTTTGCCATTAGCTTGAGCTTTTTTTAGGGCTAAATTTTTAATTTTGAGCTCATCATAACCAAGCTCTAAAAAACTAGTTAAGCCATGACCATTATTGTTATAGAAATAGCGATTTATTTCACTACAGCATTTTTTTGTAGCAGGAGGCATGGAATTATTCATATAAATATTCTTTAAATTATAAACATTACTTTTTTTAGCATAACCATTAACAATCAACAAATAAAATGGTTAAGACAATAAATCAAAACCACCTTCAATTTTAAAAAAATTACAAGATTAATATCTGCTTGTGACAAGTTTTGAGAAATGTTAAATTTAATTTTGTCGGAAATTTCTACAACAATAATCACGTTGACAAATGTTAGACACTATTTTATACGGTATCGGCTTAACAGAAAAAGAAGCAAAAGTGTATTTGGCTAATCTTAAAGTGGGAGCGGCTAAAGTCTCTGAAATTGCCCAGGAAGCCAAGGTCAACAGGGTGACTACTTATGATATTTTGGGGAAATTAAGGGGAAAAGGATTTGTGACTTTTTTGATGAAAGATTCCTTACAATTATTTGTAGCCACTGATCCTGAGAATATTGACAAAGATTTGGGAAAAAAATATGCAAAATTTAAATCACATATTAATGTATTTAAATCATTATCGAAATTTAAGAGCCCGCTGAAAATTTCTTATTTTGAAGGCGTGGATGAACTAAAGCAAATTTATTTTGACACCCTTGATTCTAAAACGGAAATATTAAATATTATCAATGAAGATGCGATCTTACCGATCTGGCCCAATTATGAATTTGATTATGTCCTGCCAAGAGTAGAAAAAAAAATTTACTTGCGCGGTATTGCCATAGATAGTTTGAATGGACAAGACTTACAAAGTAAAGATAAAAAATTTTATCGACAAATTATGCTGGTAAGCCAGGGGAAATTTGATTTTTCTAATGATATCATGATCTATGATGATAAGGTAGCGATTTTGTCATGGCTAAGCTTGGGCGGAGTGATTATTAATAATCAAGCAATAGCTGAAACTCACAGGGCGTTATTTGAAATGGTTTGGTCTTCGGCTGAGTATGCGCGATAGGGAATAAAAATGACTAATATCCTGAGATTTTAGGCAGGCTCTTAGGAGCCAATTCTTATCCTAGATTCTTTTTGAAGATCTCTTTGGTCGCCTATTACTTTGATATCTCGATAAGACGCACCAAGTACATATTGAATTGTAATCGTAGACGGTTTATTGCAGACATTAAATTCTACATCTATATCATCTGTGATGCTAGATTTATTAGGAAGAATTATTATTCCACCAAAAACGGTAATGGCTGTTCTAAGACGAATAGAAATTTTTGGCTGACACATCCATGATATTTTTCTATAAAATTCTTTAGGGATTTCAAAACCTTTATTTACCTCTAAACAATCTGGAGAATTACTATTTAATCTTAGCACTTCTCCTAACGGAAATTTATAAGTTTCTTTATACGCACTATCCCTTACTACGAAAAACGCACTAATACATACTTCTTCCGGAATCATGGCGCCTGGTATTAAAATTTGCTTTTTGGTGTTATTATAAATTGCTACTTGTGGCTCTTCAGTTAAAGCAGGACACATGGTTTCTGTGGAAGCAACATCTGGCTTTGTTATAAATTGTAAAGTAGTTGCATCTGCTAGTATAAAATCCACAAAATAATCAATCACTCCTAAATTATTTGCCGCTTTTTCCAAACTATCAAGATTAGCCTGATGTAAATCTACCGCAATGATTTGTAGTTGTTTTGACGAGAACATAGTCGTTAAAGGGAAAACCCCTGGATCATAAGGCCCAGTTCCCATAGAAGCATAAACGACTGGTCTTCCTGCAACTACTTTTTGAGCTCTTTCTACAAGCCTTTTTGCTCCAATGACATAAGCTATTGTTCTTCTATAATCTAAGATAACCTTACCAGCAGTGCTTGGAGATATGGCGGTTCCATAATTTGTTTTTTCGGAATTTTTTGGTAACTCATTGAATGGTGTTGCCACCTTTTCCATTAAGGCGAGATAGGCTTTTGTCGTTCTTCGCTTCGTGCAATCTCGAAATCCCCATAACATTGCTTTGGTAATTCTTTTTAATTCACGATATTCTGAATTTGGTGAATTTCGCACAATAATTTATAAAAATGGTTACTAAAATAACCTAAGTTGAGTTTTTTCGCAACTACACTATTTTATAATATTTTTAGATTTTAATCTTTTTTTAGTATTAAAATACTTTTTATAGTAGTTAAATCTAATTTTTAGTAAGATAATTTTGTAATTAAAAAACACAGGATATGCAAAAAATATTACATCAAAATTTCGAACAATATTTAAAATATTTGCGTGCACTTCTTAAATTTCGTACAGTTTTTACTGAACCTGAAAATGTTAGACAAGGGATTGGGTATTGTAAAAAAGTTTTGGAAGAAAATTTGAAAAATTATCAAATTTATTTTGACGCAGAGAATAATTTGATTGCTATGCCAAATAAAGTAAATTTGGACAAAGATATAATCTATTTAAGTTCGCATATTGATACAGTAGGCGCTGATGAAAAAGAGTGGGATAGTCCTTTTCAGCCTTTTAAAGCTTTTGAGAATGAAAAGGAAATTGTTGCTCGAGGCGCTTGCGATTGCAAATCTGGCGTCGCTTTTGAACTTTTTTGGTCATGGCTGGCAAAGAAAAATTTAATAAATTTAAAAAACACAATTTTTACTATTACTTTCAAGGAAGAAGGCGCTGGTAAAAAAAGCGCACAAGAAATTGCTAAAAATTTAGGAAAAAACTTACCTTTAAGTAAAAAAATAAATTATTTAATGGTTCTGGAAAACAATGTAAAAGTTTCAGGTCGGCCAATACTGTGTATTTACACAGCGGAAAGAACTAATTATGTAATAAAAATAATTGATTTTTTACCAAATTTGCAGGCAATTTTGCAAAAATTAACACATTTCAATCCTGTTAGTATTATCCCTGAAAAAATTTTTGATAGTTCCAAAACGGAAATTTTTAAACAACAAGGGGGTCATGTTTGTTCAGTGCCAAGAGAACAAAATATTTTAACTAAAGTTATTTTGGCGGCAGGAGATAATGATCTAATTAAGGCTGGTGAAGAGAAAAATTTTGCTTCCGTGCCGACCGAAATTTTTGTGGCACATAAGGAAAAACCGCAAAAGCATAGTTTAGTGCTTAGTAATCGTTCTTTTGATTCTTTGGAAGAGGTCAAAGAACAATTGAAAAATTTGGAATATCAAGAATTAAAAGATTTTCAAGTTTCGCAGGGTTTTGATGTCGGAAATAAATTTAAGACAGATAAAATTTCTGAAATTTTAAAAAAAGGGGAAGAAAAAAATTTAAATCTAAAAATTGAATATACCTATAATATTGGCGGATCTGATGCCACTACGATTTATTGTTCTTTGTCAAAAAATTTACAGAATAAAGTTTTGCCGATTATTATGGGACCTGGTTCGCGTTCACAAAGAAAAGCCATCCCCGCCAGATTAACACATGGGAAAAATGAAACTTTTGATAAACAAAGCGGAAAATTAGCTGTGAATTTTATTGCTGAGATGTTGGTTCAATTTTAAATAATGGAGCCACTGCTCGGACTCGAACCGAGGACCTACCGCTTACAAGGCGGTTGCTCTACCAACTGAGCTAAAGTGGCATAAATATAGCGAGCGATATTTTAACGAATGGCTAGCGAATTGAAACTGGCCTGCCAGCCGAGGCTTTAGCGTAAGCTGGTGGGCAGGGAGGGATTCGAACCCCCGAAGGCGTGAGCCAATGGATTTACAGTCCATCCCGTTTAGCCACTCTGGAACCTGCCCTGATTTTATAAAATTGAAAGTTTTAATCCTCCATTAACTTTATAAAGTTCCTGCCGAGTATACCGAACTTTATTTTTAAGGTAAATGTTTTTTTTACACAATCTGGCATTTACAAAAACCTGATTTAATGAAAGAATAGCCTCCAAATTTATAAAATTTAAGATTTTTTTAAAAAAATGAGAGATTCTAAAAAACCATTCAAATCTTCTGACCTTTTGTATTTAGAAAAACTTGAATTTAACCCGGAACTTAAGAAAACTTGGCTTAATTTTTTTGTCAGCAATGCCAGAGTGGTATTACTTATGATCATAATCATTTTGATCATAGGTATTTACTCTTTCATCAGTCTGCCACGCGAATCAAACCCGGAGGTAAAGATCCCGATAGCTATTATTTCAACTATTTATCAAGGGGCATCACCTCAGGATGTAGAAGAATTAATTACCAAAAAAATTGAAAGTAAAATTGCATCTATTAATAATATTAAACAAATTACTTCGAGCTCCTCTAACTCTGTATCAGTAATTAGCGTAGAATTTGAAACCAGTGCTGATAGTGAGAATGCCGTTCGACAATTGCGAGACAAAATTGATGAAATGCAAAATGATTTGCCAAGCGAATCCAATAAAAGCCTTGTCAAAGAAATATCTTTTGATGATCGCCCTATCTGGTCAGTAGATTTGACTGGTCCATATGATGGATTTACTCTTAGAGATTATGCTGACACCATTAAAGATGAATTGGAAAAAATTCCCACTATTCGGGAAGTTACGATTTCTGGAGGCGACGAACGGGAATTTGAAATTGCTTATGATCCAGATAAATTGGTCTATTATGGCTTGTCATTTAACCTGATAAATCAAAAAATTGCCACTAGTAATTTGGTATTCCCGGCTGGCTCAATTGATGGAGATAAATATGTTTATAATGTCAGAACAGATGGCCGGTTTTTTGAAGTTGAAATTTTGAAAAATATACCAATTTTACATAATGATAACGGAGGAATAGTCACTCTTCAGGATATTGCAATAGTAAGGGAAAAGGCAATTAAAAAAACCGTTTATTCAAGGTTATCTGTTAATGGCGGTCAGCCTAAAGAAGCCATTACCATCAATGTCATTAAAAAGGCTGGTGGCTCAGTTATAGACACGGCCAAACAATCGCAGGCAGTCATTGACAAACTTTTACCAACTTTTCAGCCAGGAGTGAAATATGCGGTCACAACTGATATGGCAAAATTAATTGAAAGAGATTTTAATCAGTTGACACATGATTTTATCTTTACTTTAATTTTGGTCGGTGGCATTTTATTTTTAATTGTTGGATTAAAAGAAGCTTTTGTGGCTGGATTGGCAATTCCGCTGGTTTTTTTCGCGACTTTTGGCGTGATGCTGCAAACGGGAATTTCTTTAAATTTTTTATCTTTATTTTCTTTAATCTTATCCTTGGGCTTGCTGGTAGATGATGCGATTGTAGTGGTTTCCGCTACCAAACAATATATGAAGACAGGAAAATTTACCCCGGAAGAAGCGGTATTGTTAGTGTTAAATGATTTTAAAGTCGTTTTGACTACTACCACTTTGACAACCGTTTGGGCATTTCTGCCATTACTGATGGCCACGGGAATTATTGGAGAATTTATCAAATCTATTCCGATCACAGTTTCTGTAACTTTAATTGCCTCCTTATTTATAGCATTGATGGTTAATCATCCTTTGGCAGCTACTTTGGAACGGTTGCGCCTCACCAGAAATATATTTTTTTCTATTTTAGTTTTGGCTTTAGTGGCGACGATTTTTGCTTTGACTCAGAAAACATTTTTTTCAGTGTTAATCGCGATTATTTTGTTAGGGCTAATTTATTTTTCTTGGCGCGCTTACCAAACGAAATGGAAAACTATTTTTATTGCTAACGAAGAATTATGTTTAAGGGAAGTTCATGATGATGACTTAATTAAGAAAAAATTAAGACATCAAGCTTCCGAAGATGATGCTAGTTTATTATCAAGATTTATACATGGGATTTTTCACATGGATATTTGTTTGCCAATTTATGAAAAAATTTTAAAAAAAATTATCAGTACCAAAAAAACTCGATGGAAAACCTTAGGAACGATTTTTATTATTTTTATAATGGCGATTTTATTGCCAACGACGGGGATTTTGAAATCAGAGTTCTTTCCTCAATCCAACGAAGATACAATTTATATTAATGTCAAGGCTGATGTTGGTTTGAAATTGGAAGAAACTGATAAAATTGTCCAAAAAATCGAAAATAAATTATTAAAATATAAAGAAATAGAAAATTTTTCAACAGTGGTTGGTTCTCCAGGTGTGTCAGCTAATATAACATCCGGCACTCAAGGTAACGCTTCTCATTTGGCTGGCATTATTGTTAATTTGCTAAACAAAGATCATCGCCAAATTAAATCTTATGACTTGGCAAAAATTATTCGTGAGGATCTGAAATCAATTGATAATGCCACTATTGATGTGGCTTCAGAAAGTGGTGGGCCACCTACCGGCAGTGCTTTTGAAGCTAGAATTATGGGTGATGATTTGGCAAAATTAAATATCATTGCCGTTGATCTTAAGAAAATTTTAGCTAAGGTCCCCGGAGTGCTTAATCCTGACATCTCCTTGTTGCAATCACCACCTGAGTATACTTTTACTTTAGACAAGAACAAATTGGAATTTTACAACTTTGATGTGGCCTCAGTTGGCTCGTTACTTCGCACCGCTATTTTTGGCGCGGAAGTTACCAAAGTGCTTAAGGACGGGAAAGAAATCAAGGTCATGGCGAGATTTTTAGCTGATAAGGTGTCTAATATTGAGGATGTGAAAAATTTACAAATTTTAAATAATAAAGGACAGGCTATGTTTTTATCAGACATAGCAAAGATCGAATTAAGCAAATCTATTGATACTATTACCAGAATTGATCAGAAACGAACAATTTTATTATCTGCTTCCATTGAAGAAGGCAAAACTTCCAATGAAATTTTGGCAATTTTCCAAACATTATTAGATGAAGAATACCAAATGCCAAGTGGCTATACCATCACTTACGGCGGTGAAAACGAACAAAACGCTGAATCAGTAAAATCTATCTTGAAAGCCATGATTTTGGCCATGCTGTTAATTGTTTCCACATTGATTGTGCAATTCAATTCTTTCAAAAAAGCTTTTATCGTCTTGGTAACTATTCCGCTAGCCTTGATTGGAGTTTTCTTTGGCATGACTTTATTTAGGGTGACTTTGAGTTTTCCTGGTTTGATCGGTATTTTAGCTTTGTTTGGCATTGTGGTGAAAAACGCCATTATTTTAATGGATAAAATTAATCTTAATTTAAAGAGCGGCATTGAATTTAAGCCGGCAATTGTTGATGCTGGTAAATCTAGATTGGAAGCGATTTTTATTACTTCCATCAGCACAATTTTCGGTATTCTGCCAATCACCCTTTCCAATGAAACCTGGACAGCGCTTGGCAGTGCCGTGATTTTCGGACTAATGTTTTCATCATTTTTGACTTTGTTTATCGTGCCGACTTTATTTGTGACTTTGATAAAAGATGATCGTTATGCCGGTAAAATCTAATAACAATTAAAATCTTTGCCTTTATTTGCCTAATAAATAAGCTTTGGTTAATATTGGTTACGCTTTTAAATAGGTTAATTTGTGCTAATCTATGAAAGTTATTAAAAATAATATTTATGCCTGGCTAATAATGGCGATCATTATTTTGATACCAGTGCTTTTGTGGTTTATATCCCGGCCAGTCTTGCCGCGTTTCACTGATTTAGATATGACTTTGACCAATATCGGACAGTTGTTGGGATTAATTGGTGTCGCTATGTTTGCCTTGAGTCTGATTTTAAGTTCCAGACTGCATGTGTTGGAAAATTATTTTAACGGACTTAATAAGGTTTATGAAAGGCACAATCAGATGGGACAAATTGCTTTCATAATTTTACTTTTGCATCCTTTATTCTTGTTGCCTGAATATAGCGGGCATTCCTGGTATCAAGCCGCTTTGTTTCTGTCGCCAACCGCTAATTGGCCGGTTACTTTTGGACTGCTGGCGTTGGGATTAATGATTATTTTGCTGGTTTTGACCCTTTATTTACGGCCAAAGTATAATTTATGGAAAATCACTCATAAATTTTTGGGGTTAGCTTTTTTTCTAGCCCTTATTCATGTTTATTTAATTCCTAGCGATACGTCTAGGTACTTGCCGCTACGAATATACATGCTGACTTTATTTGTTTTAGCTTTGCTGGGATTTAGCTATCGCACTTTGTTAGGATATTTTTTAATTAAAAAATATCAATATGCGATTTCTAAGATATCAGCTTTAAGTTCAAATATTGTAGAAATTTCAATGTTTCCTTTGAAGAAAAAAATAAATTTTATCCCTGGACAGTTTATTTTTATTAAATTTTTGGATAAAAATTTAAGCAAAGAAATTCATCCTTTTTCAATTTCTTCAGGCAGTAATGATAAAAATTTGTCAGTCACAATCAAAGCTCTTGGTGATTATACCACGAAAGTGGCTAATTTAACTTTGCAGTCAGGGGTGGAGATTGAAGGGCCGTTTGGCACTTTTTCTTATCAAAAGGCAGTAAATAAAAACCAAATTTGGATTGCCGGCGGCATTGGCATTACCCCATTCCTCAGCATGGCTAGATCTTTGCAAGCTAATGAAAATTACCAGGTTGATTTATATTATTGTATTAGAAATGATAACGAAAATATTTGTAAAAATTTACCACAAAGTATTTTATCTTTAGTAAGATTGATTAATTTTTATTCTGATAAAGAGGGCTATATTAACGCTGAAATTATTCAAGAAAAATCGGGGACTTTTAATGATAAAGATATTTTTATTTGCGCGCCACCCCTCATGATTAAGGTTTTAAAGGCTCAGTTTATTGCTAAAGGAGTAAATAAAAAAAATTTACACTCCGAAGAATTTAATTTTTAAAATTCATGAAAAAAATTACTTTAATTATCTTGGTTTTTTTTATGGGGTTAACTGTATTGATATATATTTTTGGTTTTGCATTTCACGCTCAAAGCGCGAACCAAAACATTATCAATCAAACGCCAACTTCATTTTTGACCAAAAAAGAAATTGCCAGACATTCTACTGAAAATGATTGCTATTTAATTGTGAATGATAAGGTTTATGATGTGACCAGTTATATTAATAAACATCCTGGCGGCAAAAATAATATTATTAAATATTGCGGACAAGAATCTTCAAAAATTTTTGCCGCAATACACTCTAATTTTGCCTGGAATTTATTGAACCAATTTTATGTGGCGGATTTGAAAAAAAATTTTTAATTTTTTACCTTTACTTTTTCTCTTTCGACCTTATCACCGCTTTTCAAATCCTGAGTGTTGGAAATAATTAAAAAATCTCCAAGGTCCAAACCGGATAGAACTCCCACACTATCACCAGATATTTCTCCGACTTCAATTGGCTGTTCGCGAGCAATGGCATGATCGTAAACAAAAACGGAATATTGACCATCAGTTATTTTTACATTTTTCAAAGGAATAAAAATTTTCGCACTTGACTGGCCAACAAAATCTATATCAACAATCATATTTGATTTCAACTCACCACCGGTTTCTGAAATTTTTACTTCTACCAATCCCTTTTTTGTTACCTGATCTAAAGCATCTGAAATATTAATAATTTGTCCCTGATAATTCTTTTTTACACATTTTTCACAATAAATATCAGCTTTAGCGCCAATTTTTAATTGTGATAAAAATATCTGGTCAACATTGATAATCACTTTCACTTGACTTAAATCGCCAACGCTAAATAAAGGCTCGCCAGGATTAACTAGATTTCCAGTCTCCACAAATTTCTGTAAAATGATGCCATTGATCGGGCTCTTAACGAAGCGGCGATCAAGTTGATTTTTAAGTAGTTCGATCTGGGTATTGGCTTTATCCAACTGACCTTCTAACTGACTTGATTGTAATGATTTATTAGCCTGTTGAGTTTTGATAGTATTGTGAAGGGTGTCAATGTTATTACTGATATTTTTGATTTGCAAATCAGTATCAATTTTGGCTTTATCCAGTTGGGTTTGCGCTTTTTCTAAATTGCTTTTGGCAATATCCAAGGCATATTCAAGCGTGGCAATTTGGTTTTGATGTTTCTGCTTTACCATGTCCAAAGTGGCATTGGTATTCTCGTAAACAATTTTTGCTTGGTCATATTGATTCTTGGTCGCTAGCAAAACACTGTCATGATTTAATTTCAAATCTTCCGTTGCCTGCTTGATCTGATTTAACGTACTTTTCTGCGTCGCTAAACCTGCCACTAAACTATAAATATTATTTACCAACGCATCGACAGTGATTTGTGAAGTACTGCCAATCGCTGTTGTGTAATCAGTAGCTAATAAATAGAATTTATCTAAATAATTTTTCTGCTCGCTTAAATATTGACCTAAGTACACCAACATTTCTTCCTGTAAATATTTGCCATTCTGATAATCTTTGTAAATTACTTTAAAGTCTTTCATGTCCGTATTAAAAGTTTTGTAATTCAAAAAAACATTGTTTTTCAAATTGCTATTGCTTACGCCAAAAGCTAATTCATAAGCGTCATTGGAAGTTGAATCGCTGTAGCCAATGATTTTATCCATTTCCGTTTCCGTTTTGGTCATGGTGGAATAAATCGTGGTGATCGTATTGGCGGTATTTTCTTCTAAATCACGATCAGCTTTCTCTAATTTTAATTTGGTATCTCCCAGATTTTGTTCTGCGAAATCCAAATTTAATTTGGCTTGCGTTTGTAAATTTTCGGTTTGGGTTAATTCTAGTTTGTTAGTGACTCTGGCAGTGTCTAAATCATTTACCGCTTTAGCAAAAGCAATTTTTGAGTCCTGCACTTGTTTTTCTAACAATGAAGTTTGCATGGCAATCGAACTTCTGGTGCTATTTAAAACAGAGTAAGTGTTATTGAGAGTATCGCTGGTAGCATTGATATTGCTATTATATAAATTATCACTATTTTGGTCGATGTCCTGAGTGTTCTCATAAGTTTTGAGAGAATCCAGATATTGAATAAATAAAGCATCCATGCCCTGAGAATCGCCTAATTCTGCTAAATTGCCATCTTTGGTGACTTGATCGCCGATCGCAAAATTAATTTTATTAAGGCGTCCAGATAATTCTGATTTAATGGTCACTTCATTAATTGGCTTGACCGTACCGATAATTTGTTTACTTAAACCATTGACTCCGTAATTCACCGCTTGAATTTGTACTTGGGGTATTATTTCTGGATTTTGCGCTGTTTGTGTACCGCAAGCGGATAAAGTAAAAATCAGCAGTATCAAAATAATAAATTTTTTTATTTGCCGGATCATTTAACTTTAAGTTAAAGAAGATATTAATACACATTTTTTTTAAAAAAACAAGATAATTCAACGAGGCTTTTGGGAGAACTGAAAAACTTAAGAAATACTCTTCAATACTATACATAAATTATATTCTACCCACCAAAAAAACCAACAGTGCTATTAAATAATTTCTGTCAGCAGATATTTTATTATTATTGATGGATCAACTATCATATTTGCTGAACTGGCGGAGAGACTGGGATTCGAACCCAGGGAACCCTTACGGGCTCAACGGTTTTCAAGACCGTCGCATTCGACCACTCTGCCATCTCTCCAGATTAGTTAAAAGAAAAAAGTTGCAAGAATGAACTTTACGAATTAGAATTTACATATTTATAGCATTTTTGACAAGAGACTTTTGTTCAACCCTTTATTGCTTTAATTATAGCCTGAGCCTTGTGAATGGTTTCTTCCCATTCTTTAACTGGATCGCTGCCAATGGTAATACCGCCGCCGGAATGAAAAAAGAGTGACCACTGATTATTTTTTAAAGCTAGTATAGTGCGAATCATGATATTGAAATCCATATTTCCACGCCCATCAATGTATCCAGCCGAACCGCAATAAACATATCTTTTAAATTCTTCTAGTTGATCAATAATTTGCATGGTGCGATATTTTGGACAACCGGTGACTGATCCGCCTGGGAAAATCGCATATAAAATATCTGTTAGTGACGCAGTTTTTTTTAAAAAACCTTGAACATTGGCCATGGTGTGATGAACGTGCGAATAACTTTCAATCACTCTCTCGTCAGTTACCTGCACTGAACCAGTTTCACAAATTCGGCCCAAATCATTTCTCACCAAATCGGTAATCATATCCAATTCAGCTTTTTCTTTTAAACTAAGCAAAAGTTTTTTTAAACTGTGCTGGTCTTCTTTATATTTTAAAAAACGTGGTGTAGTGCCTTTAATTGGACGGGATTGAATTAATCGATTAGAGGCTTTAATTTGAAAAAGCCTTTCTGGGGAATTAGAAATAATTGCAAAATTTTTCCTCTCAAAATAAAACTGATAAGGCGATGGATTAATTTTGGTTAAGATTTTATAGATTTCAAAGTTGTCTTTCTGGGGTTTAACCCAAAAACGGTGAGAAAAATTTATCTGGTAGCTATTGCCTTTTTGTAAAATTTTTTTAACTTGATCTAACTTGTCTAAATATTGATTCTTAGAAAGATTATCATGCAATTTAAATAAAAGTTTAGATGGGTTTTTATTTGGGGAGATTTTTTTAGCACGGGGATTGCTAAGAAATTTTTTTAACAATTGCAATTTTGATTTAGCTTTTGCTGAATTTTTTGCCCAGGCAATCAAGCTTATGGTGTGTTTTTCGTGATCAAAAACCGCAATTTGAGAAGGAAATATAAATAAAGCTTCAGGGAAATTTTTAAGATCATTTTTTACAACTTGCTTAATGCCATGCAAAGCCACACCAAAATCATAAGAAAAATATCCCAAAGCACCGCCGGTAAATGGCAAGTCCAAATCTAAATGAAATAATTTGCTCTCTTTTTCTAATTTGTCTAAAAACATTTTTCGTGAAAGTTTGGAGTTTTTATATTGCAAAATATTAATTGGATCAAATCCAATTATAGAATATCTTCCAAACATTCCGTTTTGAAGTAAACAAGCATTTTCCATTTTAATTTTCTGGAAAAAACTTAATAAATCAACATGATCTTTTAAATTAATCTGAACGTAAGCAGATGTAAATTTTGGCATGGCATTTTATGTTAGGCGGGACTATTAAGCAAAACTTTTAATCATTAATTAACTTCTTTCATCACCTATGTAAACATGCTCATATTCGCTTTTGTCATATTCAAAAATTTCTTCTTTTTTGAAAAATCTTTTTACTTCCATTTCGGCGTTGTCTACGCTATCGCTGGCGTGAACAACATTACAGGCCACGCTCATGCCAAAATCACCTCTAATGGTCCCAGGCATGGCTTCTCTGGCTTTGGTAATGCCGCACATGATACGGACAGTATTTACGGCATTTAAACCTTCCACGCAGATTGCTATAACCGGATCACGCATCATAAATTTTTCAATGCCGGAATAAAAAGGTTTAGAGGCAATATGAGAGTAATGTTCGCGTAAGACTACCTCATCTAGTCTCATCATTTTGAGGCCGACGATTTTTAAACCTTTCCTTTCGAAACGGCGGAGGACTTCTCCAGTTAGACCTCTTTGAATGCCATCCGGTTTAATAAGCACTAATGTTTTTTCCATATAAATAAAATAAAGGGTGGAACTAAAAATTTTTACATTGTCTATCGCTGTCTGGACATTTATTGCAACTTTCTTTTAAATACAAAATATTTTCAATATAATTATAAGAAAAAGTGTTGCTTTCTGTGCAGGCTTCTTTTTGCGCAGTTCCAATCATGCTTATTAATTCTTTATTACGGCGTCCGAACTCGCTTGGGCTCGCAAAAGTAGTTAAACCAGCGCTTTGAATATAGGCTTCAGTGATTTTGTTGCTGGCGATATCATATTTAAATAAATGGAAGCCGGCATTCATAGCCGCTCCAGGCTGCAAAAATAGGAACACTTTACCTACGCTTGAATAACAGCTGTTCGTAAGTTTAGCAAAATTTGGATAATAATCATCGCCGCTTTTTGCAGGATATACTAAGGCAAAAGCGTCCTTGAATTTACTAAACCAGTCATCGGTAGAATATTCTGATACGCTTTTGCAACTTTCAAAAGGATATTCGGTTAAAGCGTTTGCCTGGATTTCAGAGTTGTCTGCTGTTTGATCCTGATTAGATGGGTTTGCAGAAGAGTCCGAATTAGTGCTGGCATCAACGCTTTCCGTTTCTGCTTTGATAGATCTTGCCTCTAAATCGGCAATTCTTTGATCTAATTCCACAATTTTTTGGTCCAGGTTGTTCACTTTTTGCGCTACCGGATCAGAACATGAACTCAGCATAGCCAATATCAAAAAAGATAATGGTAAAGCTAAAGATAATTTAAAAAATGACTTCATAATAAAAATTTTAAAATCTAAAAAATTAGTAATTCTCTCCAACCGCTACCCCTGAAGATCGCAAGGCCTCTCTATGTTCGTGCTTTTGACCATATTTACCTTCAGTTACAAACTTTACCAAATCAACCATGCGATTAGAGAATCCCCATTCATTATCGTACCAAACATTAAGCTGCAATAATTTAGAATTTTGCACTTTCGTGATTTTGGAATCAATAATACCTGATCTAGGATCACCCACAATATCGCTGGAAACTATTTCTTTCTCGGTATAATGGATCACGCCTTTCAAATCGCCAGCGCAAGCTTCTTTTAATGCCTGATTTACTTCTTCTTTCGTCAATTCCTTCTTCATGTTTAAAGCTACTTGCGTAATTGATCCAGTAATGGTTGGTACGCGAAAAGACATGCCGTCAATTTTACCTTCCAAACCGATCAACTTGCCAGCTAACTTTGCCGCGCCAGTAGAGGAAGGGATTACGCTCTGGCAAGCTGCTCTGGCTCTTCTTAAATCAGAATGAGGCGAGTCATGCAATCTTTGGTCCATGGTATAGGAATGGATGGTCGTCAAAAGTCCATTTTCGACGCCAAAGGCTTCATTTACCACTTTCAAAACCGCGGTAATCGAATTAGTGGTACAAGAGGCATTGGAGATAATTTTATCACTTTCTTTCAAAGTTTCTTCATTAACGCCGATCACCACAGTTGCATCTATTTCATTACTAGCCGGCGCAGAAATGATTACTTTTTTCACGCCTTTCTGTAAATGAAGAGAAGCCTTCTCTTTTGAAGTAAAAAAACCGGTTGATTCCACAACAAAATCAACATCAGCTTGATTCCAAGGAATTTCTTCAGCTTTGGGGGTTTGACTAAAAGTAATCGGACTATAGCCATCAATTATTAATTTATTGCCTTCCACTCTGGTTTTTCTACCAAGACGGCCGTGAGCGGTATCCAATTCAAGCAAATCCAATAAACAACGAAAATCAGCCAAGTCATTAATGTGGGTTATGGTGAAAGGTAAATTGTCGGCTAATAACACAGCACGTAAAAATAATCTACCGATGCGCCCAAAACCATTTATACCTACGTTCATATGGGAAATAATTAAAATATAAAACTGCTCTGATTTAAATTTACAAAAAATAAAATTAATTGCAACCTCAAATAATTTATTATTTTATTGGCAAAAACTTTGAGTTTTTTTTAAAGTTTGTTAAAAATTGGAAATTCTTTTATATCCAAAATTCTCCACTGTCTTTCCGGCAAACTCTTCGGTAATTTGATAGGGCCGATTTGCAGGCGATGTAAGTTCAAAACTCGCAGATTCAAAAATTCGAACATTCTTCTAATTTGCCTTTTTTTGCCTTCATGAATGGTGATTTTAAGCTCAGCTAGATCTTCTTTTTGTTTCAAAACTTCCAATTTTGCTTTGGCGGTCAGGCCATCTTCAAGTTTGAGGCCATTGCAAAATTTAGATATTTTTTCAGTTGTTAACTCCCCTTTAATTTTAGCTAAATAGATTTTGTTTAAAGCAAATTTCGGGTGAGTCATTTGTTGCGTAAAATCACCGTCATTGGTCAAGATCATCAAGCCTGAACTGTCTTTGTCTAGTCGTCCAGTGTAGTGAAGATTAGCAAATTGCGGTGGCAATAATTCATAAATATTTTTTTCATTAATAAATTCCTTTTTAGTGCAGGTGTAGCCTTTTGGTTTGTTTAAAATGATATAAGTTTTATTCAAATCACTTTTAATTTCCTGGTTTTTAATTTCAATTTGCGGATGAGAGGCCGGATCAACCTGATGCCAAAGTTCAGTGATGGTTTCACCGTTTACCTTGACTTGTTCGTTTCTGATTAATTCTTCAGCTTTACGCCTGGAAACATAGCCAAGATTGCCGATAAATTTTTGAAGACGCATGGGGGGGGTTTGGGGTTATGAGCTATGGGCTGTGGGCTATGAGTTTAAAAGCTCACAGCTCACAGCTTCTCTAATTCCAGAAATAAAATAACTCAGGGTGTTTCGATTTAAAATCCACGAAATCCTGACCTAAGACAATAATGTATTTAGCTTTGGTATCGAAATTATTTTGATCATAAGCTGTTCCTACCGAACTTTGTACGGTAAATGGCGGCAGAAAATTCTGCAAGTAATTTATCAAAGGATTTTTAAGGAAATTTTCCTCAATCAAATTACCTTGCTCGTCATAACTAGGCCGAAAATAAATAATTGTATTTTCCATGCTGACCTCAAAAGCATTGCCATAGCGGGCAACCTTTAATCCGTATCGAGAAAGCGTGTATAACAGATCACCAGCCAGACCAGGAGTTTTGGTGCCGTTAAGAATATGCAAAGGCGTTTTCGCTTCATAAGTAGCACTTTGGTAAACAAAAAAATTAATAAAAATTTTAATTTCGTTATAAATTTCTGCTGAACTAAATTTGCCTAAAGCATTATAAGACGGTACGAAAACAAAAGCGCCATTATAATTGCCTTGGGGAGGGGCATATAAAAACCCACCTGCTTCATAAGGAGCATCATTAATATTAACTGACATAATATTATTGGAATTAAATTTAGGGGCGATTTTTGCTAGATAAACCAATTCATCTAAATTCAAATCAGTATAAACATCCTGCTTGAAAGTCGCATATAATTTCGTTAATTTTGTGGGACTCAGCAAAACGCCGCTAGACAAGGCCTCATCTTTGATGGCTTTGATTAATAGCACTTGTCTCTCTGATCGAGAAAAATCACCGCCGGCAGTAGTGTGTCTGGTCCTGGCATATTTTAGAGCCGTCTCGCCATCAATGCACTGTGGCCCGGTATTGATTTTGAAGGGATCAAAACCGTAAGTTCCATCTTTGGGGTAAGTCGGGTCATAAATAGCTTCAGGAATATCAATATGAACACAACCTAGCGCATTGACCGCATTTTTGAAACTCTGGAAATCAATTTTAATTTTATAATGGATATTAATGCCGCTTAATTTCTCAATTTCTTTAGCCAAAAAATCTATGGCCATAGCCTCATTATCAGTTTGTGTTTTTTCCAAAGCAAAAAGTTCATTAATTTTAGTCCCTTTAAATTCTGGCGTTTTTACCCATAAATCTCTAGGGATTGATACCATGGATATATATTTATTACTATGGTCAATCGAAATAATTTTAAGGACATCAGTTAAATTTTCACCATCATGATCATCTCCACCCACGCCCACCAACAAAAAATTAGTGTGGTTAAATTCATCAGTTTTAATTTTTTGGCTTAAAACTGATAGCACAACATCTTTGGCGCTAAAATTTCTAATAAACTCGATAGTTTTATATCCTCCATAAGCCAGCCCGCTAAACATGAGAAAAACAAGGAAGATAGGGAGGAAATGTTTGGTCCTAAAAGCAGAGGCGATAAGTTTAAAAATAAATTGCAAAAATTTAATTATTAAATCATTCAAAGTAGACAAAAGTGTTTTTCTTTTCTTGGCCCAATTAATACGGCGGATTTTTTTAGCTTGAAAATTCATTTGTGTGTAAAAGCGAGATTAATTTTACAAAATTTTTTAAGATTTATAAAGATAAAACTCACCCCCCCTGCCCCACCTCTCTTAAAAGAGAGGGGGGTGGAAAAAAGTCCCTCTCTTTAAAGAGAGGGATTTAGGGTGAGTTTTAAAAATTCATGAAAAGACCAGAAAAGGAGAGTATTTTTGTAATCAGGTCATTCCAGTGAAGGCTGGAGTTTACCCCAATGAAAATTGAGGCTGGAATGACTAATACGATTAATCTCATAAAATGAATTTCTCAAAATCACAATCTTTTTTATTTTCTTTAATATTTTTTCTTGCTGGAGTATTGATTGCAAGTATATTTGCAGATTTGAAGCAATTTCATTTGATGATTATTTTAATTTTTATTTTCTGTTTGGCATTGATTTTCAGTTTTATTAAAAATGAAAAAATATTTTTAATTTTTGCTTTATCATTAATAATTGGGATTTTACGTTTTTTAACTTCGTTTCCCACAATTGATGCAAATTATATTGCTTTTTATAATAATCAAAATCTGGTTTTACGAGGATCAGTTTGCGAAGAGCCAGATATTAGAAAAGATGGCATTAAACTGACAATTTGTAGTCAATCAATTAAAATAAATAATAATTTTAAAAAAATATCAGGAAAAGTTTTAATTTCCCTACCAAAATATCCTGAATATTTTTATGGAGATAATTTAGAGATTTCAGGTTTTTTCGAAAAACCATTAAAAATTGAAGAATTTGATTATTCTAAATATTTAGCTCGATATGATATTTACAGTGTTTGTCGAAATCCATTTGTGAAAATTTTAAACTCAGAAAAAACAAATTTTTTCTATTCAAATATTTTTAAATTAAAAAAAATTACAGAAGGAAAGCTTAATCAAATTTTATCTGAACCGTATAGCTCTTTTGAGGCAGGACTTTTAATTGGTTCTAGGAAAGGGATTGATGATAACTTAACAAATGATTTTAAAATCGCAGGATTAAGTCATATAATCGCAATTTCTGGATATAATATTACCATAATTATTGTATTTATTTCGAAATTTTTAAATTTTATGGATCGGCGAAAACAAATTTTTGCAAGTATAATTATTATAATTATTTTTGTTATTTTTGTTGGAGCATCAGCTGCTGTTGTTCGTGCCGGGATAATGGGGATTATTGGTTTAGTTGCAATCTGGTCTTCAAGAAAATCAGATATTGCAATAACTCTGGCATTTACAGCTTTTCTAATGACAATTTATAATCCAAAAATTTTAGTTTATGATATAGGATTTCAATTATCTTTTTTAGCGACCGTTGGTTTGGTTTTTGTTTCTCCGAAATTAGGTAAATTTATTGATTTTCCAAATTATTTTAATGTACGAGAATCTTTACTTTTGACATTATCTGCACAAAGTCTGGCCTTGCCAATAATTTTAATTAATTTTGGGAAACTTTCTCTTATTTCACCACTTTCAAATATCATTGTTACTCCTTTTATACCATTTGCCATGTTATTTGGCTTTATTGGTTTTTTGGGGAGTATTTTGAGTATAACATTGGGGAAAATTTTAATGCTACCTGCTTTATTGAGTTTAAAAATAATGATTTTTTTAACGCATATTTGTGCAATTGTTCCTTTTGCCTCAGTAAATGTTAATTTTTTAAATTGGATATTTTTAATAATTTATTATCCTTTAGTTGGTTATTGGATATGGAGGGATTAATTTATCCTTTGGCCTTACACTTAACACAACTGTTCCAAACATCAAAGCTAAAAATGAAATCATTAACATTGCTGATTGGACTCCAAATTTATCTAAAACATAACCAATAATTATACTTAGTACAGCAAAACTTCCTCTTGATATTAAACTGTCGAAAGAGAGGATGGTGGCTCTTTTTTCTGAATTTGGGATATGAAAATTGATATAATCTCTCGTTATTGGGATATAAATTCCAACGGCAACCATTTGTATAAATAAAAATCCTAAAGCTAATTTTGAATTTAAAGATCCCATGCCAAGAAATGAAATAAATTGAGTGAAAACAATTAAAATAATTAGATATTTAAAAGTTAATATTTTTTCAATTTTATGAGCTATTGATGCAAATATGACACTACCTAAACTAACAACTGTATCAATTATTCCAAACATGAATTTTGGCAACATCAGAAACATTAGGAAAGGTTGTTGGAGAGATATTAAATTTGATCTGATCAGATTAAACATTAAAGCTGAATAAAGTATAATCCATACGATATATTTGCTTTTAATAATATCCTGAAAACTGCAAATTGTGTGTTGAAAATACGCAGATAAGTTTTTTTCTACATGTTTTATTCCTTCTGTTTTAGCTTCTAAATTTAAAATTGGTTCTTTAAATAAAATAGCAATTATTGTACATATTATTGCCATAAATATTGATAAGACATAAACATATTCAACATCTGATAAATAAGTTATGAGCGCTCCAATACTTCCTCCTAAGGTATTTCCAAGCAAATGCATCCCATAAGATTTGCCTTGAATACTTTTAAATTTCACTTCTTCTTTCAGATTCAAAAGTGAATCATAGAGTAGAGCCGTTGTTGCCCCTGATGCTAATGCTCGAGATAAAGAATAGAAAAATTCTGCAATTATAAATATAATTAATGAATGAGATATCAGAGAAGTTAATAAAGCCAAAATTTTAATTATTGAAGCCAAAGTAATGGCTGTTTTTCTTCCTAATTTATCTGCCAAAACCCCGGTTGGTAATTCAAAAAGCAGAAATGCAAAATAATAAATTCCCTGAGTCATGCCAATTTCAGCAAAACTTAAACCCCTGCTTTTCATGAATAAAATATAGAATGGTACAAACGAAAAACTTAAGCCAAAAAATAATTGAAAAAGATAATATTTTATGATGTTTTTTTGCATTATAGCTTTTATATACTTTTTAAAAATTAAAAATAGTATAATTCAAACGATTATTTTTACAAAATGAACTTTAAAAACTTATGTATTGGTGTCCTTGGAATTCATGGTTCAGTTGAAGAGCATTTAGAAAGTTTAAGAAAATGCGGTATGAAAACTTTACGCGTGAAAACAAAAGAAGATTTGGAGAAAATTGATGGTTTGATTTTACCAGGAGGTGAAAGTACTACAATTGGTAAACTTATGAATTGGTATGGTTTGGATAAGGTTTTGAAAGATAAAATAAAGAAAGGCCTGCCAGTTTATGGCACTTGCGCCGGAGCGATTTTGTTAGCAAAAAAGATTACCGGTCCGCAAAAAGCACAAAGTTTAAAATTAATGGATATTGAAACAGAAAGAAATGCTTATGGGAGACAGACGGATAGTTTTGAGACGGAGGTGGATTTTGTCATTCCTGTGGAAACAGGAATCTTGTCTTTGCGAGTTAAAGATTCCTGCTTTCGCAGGAATGACAAGAAAGTGAAAAAAATTCCGGCAATTTTTATTCGTGCACCAAGAATTAAAAAAATCGGGAAAAATGTGAAAATTTTAGCTACATTTAAAAATGAGCCTGTTTTGGTCCAAGAAAAGAACATGCTGGCTGGGACTTTTCATCCAGAACTTAGTGATGATTTAACGGTACATAAATATTTTATTGATCTATGTGAGAAAAATCTTTAGCATTAAATCGCCTTTTAAATTTAGTTATGTTCCCAGAAAATCACATTACTGAACTTCTTAAATATATAGATGAGAATCCTGATCGTGAAGGTTTGAAAAAAACTCCAGAAAGAGTAATTAAATCTTATGATAAGCTTTTTGAAGGATACAAGCAGGATCCAAAAAGTGTTTTAACGGTTTTTGATAGCGAGAAGTATGATGAAATGATTATTTGCAAAGATATTGAATTTTATTCAATGTGCGAACACCACATGCTTCCATTTTTTGGGAAAGTTCATATTGGCTATATTCCCAGAGAGAAAATTGTCGGACTGAGTAAAATGCCAAGATTGGTAGAAATTTTTGCCAGAAGATTGCAGACGCAAGAAAGATTGACTTCTCAAATAGCCCAAACCATTCGAGATTTAATAGACCCTATTGGCGTTGGAGTAATAATTGAGGCCAAACATCTTTGTATGATGGCTCGCGGTGTTGAGAAACAAAGAAGTGAAATGGTAACATCATCAATGCTTGGTGCTTTCAAAAACTCAGATAAAACAAGAGCAGAATTTTTAAAATTAATAGGAAAATAAATAAGCTCAAATGTTCTCACTCCCAAAATCCATCGAAACCTTAATTGCTGAACTACAAAGATTACCTGGCGTTGGGCCAAAAACAGCATCCAGACTGGCTTTTTATTTGCTTAGATCAGGGCAAAATCTACATGAATCCTTGGGTAATGCTTTGATTAATATGAAAAATGGCGTTAATTATTGTCAAGAATGTTTTGGTCTGACCGAAAATAATGTTTGCCTGATTTGCAGTGATAATTTGCGGCAAAAAAATTTGCTATGCGTGGTCGAAGAGGTTTTGGACGTGGTGGCGATCGAAGAAACCCATGCCTTCAAAGGTCTTTATCATGTTTTGCATGGATTTTTGTCGCCTTTAGACGGAATCGGACCCAGTGATTTAAAGATTAATGAACTTAAAGAAAGAATTATGAAAAAAAATGCTGACGGGGAAAATATTTCTGAAATTATTTTGGCCACTAATGCTAGCGTCGAAGGGGAAGCCACCGCTAATTTTATCAGTCAAATTTTGAAGCCATTTAATTTAAAAACCACCCGCTTAGCTAGAGGGATTCCAACCGGTGGAAATTTGGAATATATAGATAAATTGACACTGCAGAGAGCAATGGAGGGAAGAGGAGAATTTTAGTAGCTTGGCCTTATAGGATAACCTGTATCCCCTACTGTGCCATTTGACACTGCCGTATAAAAATTATCAGCATCACAATGACTTATATCTTCTGGATTTTCAGCTGTTGATAGCTCCATTTTTCCACTTGAAACACCATTCATAAATGCTCGTGTAGCTAGAAATAAGTCTAGAGGAGCAATATTAACATCTTTGGGATCCATAGGGCCAAGATAATGCTCTCGAATATCAGATATTTGATCCGGGCATAATCCAACGCAAGCACTCACAAAAGAATCTTGCCTTACATTTAGTGCCCATACTGTTGTTGGGGTTATAATAAAAGTTGTTGCCTCTCCACCTAAATCAACTTGATAAGCGTCTAGTCCTTCCAGAAAATGCTCTTTAACAAAACTGTTATCAGTATAAGTTGTGCCAGTAGCATGAGAAACGCTCCCTTCATGAATTTCCCTATCACTACCGATTATTCTCCATAATGAACTGCTGCAAGGGGTCACTTGAGCTCCCAGAGTTTCTAAAAAACCTTCTACGGCAATTTTTAACCTTGTCTTATCTACAGCAATATTTAAATTCCATTCTGGATGTTTGCTTGATGTATACATTTCAACCATTTTATATATTGGATCTTGTCTATCAAAACCTTTTATACCTGAAGCAATTTCTACAGGTCTGATAGGAGGCAATTTGCCACTTTCAGATATTAATAATTCTGTAGTTTTTTGCAATTCAGGAATTATTTGTCGCATTTCATCAGCGATTTCCGCTTTTTCAGCTATTAAATCATGTCTTGCCGTTAGTATTTCTCTAGATTTATCTCTTATCCATTCAGTGATAGTGAATGTTCCAGTTAATATTAACAGCGCCCCTAACCCTAAAATAAAAGGTGGAATGTCTTTTGAAGGTGGAGATTCGATTTCGTGTGATTGTTTCATATAAAAAAATATTATGATATTTTAAAATAATTTTTTCTTAATTTTTTGTCAATTAAATTAACAAAAAAATCGCCCCCCCACTCCCACACAAATGAACTTTATTTAAATCTAAATTATTTTTTTTAAAAAATTCTGCAAATTCAGGTAGCGATTCTAAAACAGTATTTTCAACATCATTATGAAAATGTTTTATTAAGTTTTTAAATTTAGTATCATTTTTGATATTATTTAAAAAATTTAATGTATCTTGTTTTCTTAATCCACATTTTTTTAAATTTAAATTTTCATACGCCTCTTTCGTTGAAATATTCACATCTGTAAAAACAATCTCCAAATCATTTTCAGAAATTTTCAAATTTGGCAAAGGCTCAATTATTTCACCAAAATGACTTGCCAATGCTGTCCCGCCATAAATAAAAAACGGCACATCCATACCAATTTCAGCCCCTAATTGCGCCAAAATTCTTCGTGATTTTTTTAATTTCCAGAATTTATTCAAAAATTTTAAAACTTGAGCGGCATTACTTGATCCTCCACCCAAACCACTTTGCATAGGAATATTTTTTTTCACTTTTATATAAACATTCTCTAAATGCCCTGTTTCACGTCTCATGATTTCAACTGCCTGCCAAAGGGTATTATCCTTTACTGTTATTCCTGCAAAAGCAGGAATCTTATTTGTAGGGAGACCAAGATTCCTGTTTCCACAGGAATGACAAAAAAAATCAATTTTCGTTTCTCCATCCAAAAGATCTTCCAAAACCTCAATCTCAATTTCATCATAAATCCATGGAATTTTCTGCATTACAGAATTAACAAAATGATATCCAGAAGCTTCATCTTGCCCTAAAATATCTAGAGTTAAATTAATTTTTGCTGGAGATTTAAGGATTGTTTTCATAAAACATTTTTTAAACGAAGCTTAATTATTACAAAAAATCCTAAAACTAAAGTAACAAAACCTAAAATATATAACGCTTTAATAACTCCATATTCATCAGTAATAAATCCAAAAATTACAAGTAAAAACGCATACATTACCCTACCAACAAAACTCTGAATAGATAAAACTGTAGCTCTTATATCTGAACGGACTAATTTGTTTATATAATCACTAACTACTGGCTCATAAAAACCTCTTGCAAATTGATGAAGGAAACAAAATAAAAAACTAAAAATAAAAACAAATTTACTCATTAATAAGTAACTAATTGCAATTAATAAAATTGGAATTATTAAAGAAATTTTTTGCCCTAAAAATTTTTCTATACTATAAGCATATTTTGAAGATATAGCTGAAATTATTTGAAAAAAAGCAAATACAATACCAAAATAAATAATTGGCACTCCAGAAATTTTCAGATACGACTGTGAAAGCCAAAACCCAATTGTTAAAAATGAAATTATTAATCCGGAATAAACTATTAACCATTTTAATTTAATATTTTCTATTAAGGTCACCTTAAGATTTTTTATAATTTTTACTAAATATTTAGATTTTATAATTTGATGTCTTTTAGGTTCATAAATTAAAAATGAAAGCGGTATCAATAGAGAAAAAAACGGAATTGAAGCGTAAAAAGTTGCTCGTAATGAATAAATATCGGCAATAAATCCACTAAAAATATTTGATATAGCTAAACCAAGCATATTAAAAAATAAGCAATGTCCCCATATTTTTTTATACAAATGTTCTTTTTTTAAATCTATCAAAGTATCATAAATAAATGCTGAATCTGTTCCTGACATTAAAGTTGCTGAAATTGCAAATAAGAATTCTCCAAGTAAAAAATTATAAAAACTATATCCTAAAGCATAAGCAATAATAGCCATTACCAAAAATAATCCCGATAAAATTATTGTTTTTTTTCTACCAATTATATCTGACAAATACCCTGTCGGAATTTCAAATATACTTACAAAAACAGCAAAACAAGCCTGTAAAGACATTATTTGTTTATAATTTAATCCATTATCTTGCCAAAAAAGAACTATAACAGGAATTGAAAAAAATAAACCATATAAAAATTGACTTAAATAAAACTTCCAAATATTTGCTTCTAACTTTTGAGCTAATTGCATAAATAAAATTTCATTCACAAATCAGAATATTATTTTCAATTTCAAATTACAACTTTGCAAATATAAAAATATTATATAAAATACAAACTTATTGTAAATTTTAAAATCATAACTGATGATAAATCAAAATGAATTATTGATTTTAGATAGATCTGGTACTTTAACTGATCATTGGACAGACGCCTTATTTCCAAATATCACAGAATTTGTACTTGAGCAAACAAAATTAAGATTATACGCTATTGCAATATTAGATAGAGCAAAAGATCAAAATTCTTTAGCCCTCTTACAGAGTTTACAATATTTTGGAAGGAATAGAATAGGAGCAAACAAACCTCAATATTATATTAATCATAATGGTGAAATAAAAATAATTGAAGATGATTATGAAGAAGATCCATATTTTCAAAAAATTACAAAATCAATACTTCGAAGAATTGCTAAACTAAAAAAACAACAAGAGAAATCCACTGATAGGAATCTCAAACTAAAACTACAAAAAGAAATTGATAATTTATCAGATAATTATGATGTACTTAAAACAAAACTAAGGCATAAAAATACACATACACCTTTTGATGAAAACTCAAAATATATGAATCCAAATGACAATCGTTATGCACTTCCAAAAGATATTTATTTACTAAAAAAATTATTATATGGAGCTAAATCAAAGGGAGTTAAATCTGTAATGATTGGTAATTTTGACGATATACCTTTTATAACATCTGATCCTTCAACTCCATTGATAGTCATTGCAGATAAATTATGGGCAACAAGAAACAGAATTAAAATTTTACTTGAACATTTATTTAATGATTCAGATTTTCCAGCAACAATATTTGATGATTTATATGTAAATGGAACAAGTATAAATGAAGCAAACATATTTAATGATTATTTTGATTTAACAAGCAAACCTCCTAAACGTATTAATATCTGTAATGAAACTTTTTTAATTGGATATGGGGCTTATGGACAAAGATTAATAATCGAGGATCCTAACATGAATCAAAGACAAAATGGTTTGAAAAAATAATTTAAAAAATTCATGAAAAGACCAGAAATATAGGATATTTTTTGTTGTAAGAGTCATACCAGCGAAGGCTGGTATCCAGTAAACATACTCATTATTTATGAATAAAACTTATTTTGTGTGTATTATTGCTAGTAAACGTAATGGTACTTTCTACGTAAGGAATGACAAATAATTTAGAAAGGAGAATTAATGAACATAAAGAACAAATTAATAAAAGCTTTTCATCAAAATATAATATATCAAGAAAAAACAACTCTAACTGGAAAGATTTGTATTATTTGTTTTAACCAATTCTGGATATTATAAAGTCCAATACTATCGAGGTTAGTCCTCCACTGGATTCCATTCTTCACTGGAATGACAGCTGACGATTGTTAAATTTTAGACAAATTCATAATTTTTTCAAACTAAAAAATGATTGATCCCCTAACATTAAAATAGAATCTTAAATTTCACTGTAAATTTGACCAAAATATATATTTAATATATACTAAATATACTTATCTAATCAATTAAAATATGATTACACAGGAAAAAAAAATTATACCAATTAAGGTGTCACCTATAATAGTTGATGAATTCGATCAAATCCAAGAAGAAGAAGGATTAGGCAATAGGGCTTCTACGTTTAGTTTTTTAGTAAAATACTATCATCAAAAACAATGGCAGGAATTTGAGAAAGCAGCTGATGAACTAGGTGATGTATTAGATAGAATTGATCCAAAAAAAATACCTTCTGCAAAAAAACAACTAGGAATTTAAAATGCACATATTATTTCCAAAACATTTCTTATCTCAAATTAATAAACTTGAGAAAAAATTTAAATCTATAAGAAGAGATGTTTTTGATTCGTTAAAAATTTTTAATATTGAGCATTCTATCCATATTGGCAAAAATGTTTATAAAATTCGAATAAGCAGTAGTGATATCAATAAAGGTAAATCTGGAGCTTTTAGAGCGTATATTTATGTAAAATTTTCTCAACAAAAATTAGCTCCACTTTGCATTTATTTTAAATCTGAACGCGAATCTATTACGATTCATGAAATTGCTTATCTTCTCCGAAAAGCCAAAGAAGAATTCTTAGACTACTTATAAATATTTAAAAATTTCTTTCTTTTCTCTATTTTTCATTTTTCATTATCCTACCAACACCACGCACCCACACCTCACTCCCTTCCCCTTTCCAAAAACAGTAGTTTTATTCCCAGTCGTCGCAGTTATTCCAATTTTATCTTTTGAAATTTGCAATATTTTTGCTAAAGAATTTTTTAAATCATCAGAAATTTCATCGATTTTTGGAACTAAACATTCAAGTGAAAATGATACTGATTGAATTTGTAATTTTCTTTTTTTCAAATCAATCAAAAGCGGTTTTAAAAATTCTTTGCTATCTGTAGAGACCAGTTTCAAACTGGTTTCTACAGATAAACACATTTTATCTGCAAAAGAACCCAGGGATTTTCCACCTAAAACTGATGATAAAGCATTACAAAGGCTATGAATCATAACATCACCATCAGAATTTGCTTGTAATTTTGGATAGTTTTTAAATTTCATTCCTCCAAGAGTCAACTCACCCCCCTGCCCCCGCTCTCTTGAAAGAGAGGGGGGATTTTCAAACCAATGTGCGTCTTCCCCAAAACCTATTTTTTGCAAATTTAGAATTAAGAATTTAGAATTAAGAATTTTTTGTGCCATTTCCAAATCCTCTTTTGTTGTAATTTTAAAATTTTGTCGTGAAGCTGGGACAATTTTTATTTGAATCTCATTTTTAATTTTACATTTTTCATTTTTCATTGCTTTTAAATTCTCCACCACAGCTAAATCATCAGTGCCTTCAAACCCTGTTTTTTTCGCAAATTCATATGCTTTCTGAAAAACATCCATTCTAATAATTTGCGGTGTTTGCATTAAATATAAATTTTTTCTATCAATAATTATACTTTTTACTCCTCCCTTTTTAAGGGGAGGCTGGGGGGGGGTGTTTCTTCTAACAGTATCATCAATTTTTTGCCCAACTCCAGCTACTCCACATTTTTTTGCCATTTTCATACAATCCAAAATTTCTTTTTCCGTGACAAGAGGATTGGCACAATTATGAATAATCAAATACTGACTACTGACTACCAACCACTGATTACTAACATATTCAAATCCTTTAAATACCGAGGTTTGTCTTGTCACACCACCAATCACTAATTCAATACTATTCTCCTTCAAAAACATTCCATATTCCATATTCCACATTCTATATTCCTTCCTATTCACCACTAAAATAATCTTTTTTTCTTCTTTTAATTTTAAAAATTTTTCTAAACTATGCAAAAAAACTGGCTTGCCAGCTAAATCAGCAAAAATTTTAGATTTTTTTCCAAATCTTTCTGACGAACCTGCGGCAAGAAGAAGGATATAAAGCATTAATTAAATTTAATTTTTCTATACCTATTAATTAAATTAGTTTGAAATAACAAAAAAGATTTAATATCAGAATCTATTAAAACCTTAACAATATCATTAATAAACTCATCATCAACTTCATCTATCTCATCATCATGACTTGGAATAGTCATTACTGCGCAAATTAAACCATAAGGGCTTAATTCATATTTCTGAGCTATTGTCTTAACTTCAACACGTTTTGACGCAGAATAACATGAAAAGAAATAATTAAAAAATTGATTTATTTGTTCGTTATTATCCCATGTTAATGATTCCAAATTTAAATTACATGGACTTTCTGTTGAGACTAAATTTTCTCTCATAAAATTTTATATTAAATCAATAAATTGAATTTCCCCTGCTAAAAATTTCTCAACATTTTCTTTGTTTTTTTCTAACATTTTTTTTCTTTCAAAAACACCTTTTTTAGCAATATCAATACAGCTTTTCAAAGCAGGAAAATTCTCATGATCAACTTCAAAAAATTCTAATTTTTTATTTATTAAATTTAATTTTTCAAAAATATTTTCATTTACTTCTGGGAAATTTAAAGCCCAAGAAATAAAAATTTTCATATCATTTTTAGCTACATGCATAATAGTATTTCCATCTTTCAAAACTACAATTCCATGAACTAAACTTTGAGGATGAATTAACACCTCAATTTTTTCATAAGGAATTCCAAATAAAAAATGCGCCTCAATAACTTCAAAACCTTTATTCATCAAAGTTGCAGAATTTATTGTTATTTCCTTACCCATTTTCCAAGTTGGATGATTTAAGGCCTGAGCTAAAGTAACTTTTTCTAAATCTTTTCTTTTCATAACAAAAAAAGGGCCACCAGATGCTGTTAAAATAATTTTTTCAATATCCTCAACTTTTCTTCCTTGCAAACATTGCCAAATTGCAGAAAGTTCTGAATCAATTGGCAAAAGCTGACCAGTTTTGATTGCCATAATTTTCTCTCCTTCGCAAATCAAAGCTTCTTTTGATGCCAACAAAACCTTTTTCCCCATTTTCAAAGCCTGAATTGTCGGATAAACAGCCTCTTCTGATGGAATAGCAACAACAATAATATCACTATTTTTTATCACCCCCATTATAAGGGGGGCAGGGGGGGTTGTAGCCCCCTCACATCCAAACTCATCCATCTGTTTTTCCAAAGCTTCTTTATTTTTCCCTGCAACCAAAAAACTCAGCTCAAATCTGTCTTTCTGAGATTTAATAACTTCCAAAGTCTGAGTACCAACAGACCCAGTCGAGCCAAAAATTGCTACTTTTTTTTTCATATAATATAAGGATGTATAGTCCTTAAATTTAATAGAATTTGCTTTATGATATTAACTTTTATTGTTTTTGGCAAATTTTATATACTTCAAAAGTCTCTTTGGCACATTTTTCCCATGAAAATTTATTAGACTCCATTATAGATTTTTTTTCTAAATCTTTTCTTAAATTTTGATTCTTAATAAGTTCGAAAATTTTATCTGAAATATCATTTGCATTTTCAGCATCAACATACAAACAAGCCTCACCACCAACTTCATGAAGAGAAGAATTATTCGATGTTATCACGGCTTTTCCACAAGCCAAAGCCTCAACTACTGGCAACCCAAATCCTTCATAAAGTGATGGATAAACTACAAAATCAGAAACATTAATTAAAAGATTTTTTTCTGATTCGTCAATATATCCTAGAAAAATCACATCTTTTTCAAGTTTTTTTTCTTTTATAAACTTAAAAATTTCTTCATATCCCCATCCTTTTTTACCACAAATAACTAATTTATAAATAATTTTTTGCTGATTTTTAAGCTCAAAATAAGCTTTAACAAGCCTTAAAACATTCTTCCTTGGCTCAATTGTTCCCAAAAATAAAATAAATGGATCAAAAAGTTGATATTTTGTTTTAAATTGCTGGATTTTAAAAAGATCTTGAATTGGGAAAAACTTGGAATGATCTACCCCATTATAAACAACATGTACTCTATCTGAATCAAGTTTATATTTATTTAAAAAATCATTTTTTGAATTTTCAGAAACACATATAACTTGTGATGCGTATTTTGCTATTTGTTTAAAACGCCATTTATCAACAAATACATTTTTTGAACTATGAAACTGCGGGAAAAGCACTGCACTTAAATCATGAATAGTTGAAACGGTTGGGTTTTTTGTTGGTGGCTGGACATTATCGGATACATGAAATAAATCAGCATTTTTGATGAAAAAATCTAGTGATGGCTGTCTACAAAAAATCCATGACATAATGAGTGGGCGGCGAGGAATTTGGAAAATTTTGAATTCTATTCCCTTTTTGTCATTCCTGCGGAAGCAGGAATCTTGAGCTACTCTTTTTAATTGATTGTATCCTCGAAAACTAAATCCATAAGGCAATATACTGAACTCTGAGCTCTGAGTTCTGAGCTCTCTCAACAAATTCCACCGATATTGTCCTATGCCAGTTTTCTCCTCAGCCAAAGCACTTATGTCAAATCCTATTTGCATTTTTTTCTACTTATGTTATAATATTACGATGTGCTTAAAAATTCCTAAGTACATCATGCCACTTTTTATTTTTAAATAAAAATAAAAATTTATTTCTTAATTTATATTCTTTATGGATATAGCAAAACAAACGTTTTCAATGAAACGTTTAATCACTGCAGTAGTTATACTTGGACTTATAACTACAGCTTCATATTTCGGTACAGATTATTTCAAAGGATCTGTTAGTTCTGTCCCTTCATCATCTGGTCCAGATTTAGCTATTGCAACTTTGGACGGTGTTTCACCTGCAATTTATTTGGATTCTTCAAATAAATTATATGTTGTTCATGCTAATATTGGAGATACTAAAGTTGATGATAGTTTGAAAGATAAAGGTAATACTTATATTTATATATACAAAAATTCTGATTTAACAAAACCATACAAAAAATTAACTTATTCATGGTCAACTCTGAAAGATAAAAACTTTTTAAATGCAAAAAGTTCTTCAATATTACAACCAACAAAACTTGATTCAAAAGACTATACAGTACAGGCTTGTATAGACAATCAAAATAATGTTGTTTCAAATGAAACTAACGAATCAGGTAAATTCGATTGTGCTACAGGTAGTTCAGCTAATAATTTCTTTAAAGTAAATTTGGCTCCAGTTTCTACAATTTTACCAACTGTAACTATAACATTCGATCCAGCATATGCTGATGAATCAAAAATAGTTTCAGAAACTGAATCAGTTGGAGTTGGATATTTCAAAGTTAAAATAACTGATGGAGATGTAATTTTGGAAGACGCAACTTTCACAGATAATGGTGATGATAATTCATCTGTTTATTCAAGTTTTGAATTAAAAAATACAAAAGGAGATTTAATTGGTACAGCGGCAATGGCATCAGGTAAAATAACTTTTGATAATCTTGACTATATAATGAAAGCTGATACAGAAGAGACCTTAATTGTTTATGCAAAAGTTAAAGAAATAAATTCATTACAAAATACTGGTGCAAAATTAATGTTATCTCTTGAATATGGAGATATTTATTTTGCTGATAAAACTACTTCACTAGAAATTCCAGGGGCGTTGTTAATAATCACTGGCTCACGGGATGGTTCTATAAATCAAGTTAAAATAAAAGCTTATGCCTCTATACCAACAATTTCTATGGTAGCATTATCAAATTCTGAGTTAATTGAAGGTGGAGATAGAGAAGTGTTTAAGTTCAATATAACTGCTGATGATTCAAATGATATCTATTTATCACGTGTTGCCTTAAATATTTCAGCTTCTTCTACAGTATCTTTAACAAGTCCTAAATTATATCAATCAACAACTACAAATGCTGATGATTATTTAAATGAAACAGAAGCTGGACAACCATATGAAAGTGCTACTCAAAGTTTTTCAGATGGAATTTATGTTAATGGCGAAAATATAGTATTTGATTTATTAACTCCATTTAAGATTACAGCTGGAAAAACAGTAACATTTGTTGTTAAAACAACTGTTATCGATACAGCTGAAACCGAATCATCAGAATTAAAATTACGTTTATTAGGAGATACATTAGAAGTTAGATCAAGTTCAGTAGATAATCTAGATAATACATATAACTTTATCTGGGCAGACGGAGTAAATGCTGAAATAGGAGCTCCATCTAGCGAAACAGCAAATCAATGGGCAAACGGATGGGAAGTTGAGAAATTACCTACTGATTATCAGACTTTATCAACTCAATATTAATAAAAATTCCTTAATCCGTATTTATGGTGACACAAACACAAATAGAAAAAATTTCTAGCAAATATTATTTTTTAGGAGCCATTGTTGTCTCAGTTATTGCCCTGACTTCATACTTTGGAACTAATCAATATTTCAAAGGCGATGTTAATTCTGTGCCAAAAGAAACAACTGGACAGCCAGATTTAGCAATAGATAAAATTTATTTAGACTCTTCAAATAGATTAAGTGTTGTTCATTCAAATCAAAGTACAACTGAAGTAACTAGCGATACGAAAGGACACACTTATATTTATATTTATAAAAATTCTGATGGATCCCTTTATAAAAAATGGACCTATAGCTGGTCAACTTTGAAAGATAAAAATTTCTTGAAAGCAAATGGTTCATCAATAATTCAACCACAGAAACTAGATTCCAATGATTATACAATTCAAGCTTGTATTGATCCTAATAATGTAGTCACAAACGAATCAAATGAAGCTGGAAAATTTGATTGTGCTACTGGCTCATCTGCAAATAATTTCAAAAAATATAATTTAAAAGATCAAAACAAAATTACAGTATCAGTATTGCCACTTTCTAGTAGTGAATTAATACAAGGACAAAATCGTGATGTATTTAAATTTACAGTTACCGCTTCAAATGTTGACATTTATCTTGATAGATTAACATTTCAATTAGCCGCAACTCCTGATGTTGGAGCAACGCCAGATGCATCAGCTAAAATATATTTGCAAGATCCTCAGTTGTATGATGCAAGTCAAACAGATTCAGGATCTGAATTAAATAAAACAGTAATTTATGACAACGCCTATCAACATCTTGCTGATGATGATGATGGTAGCAAGGATGGTATTGTAGATTTCAGAAATATAGAAAATATTGTATTTGACTTTATTAGTCCTTATAAAGTACCTGCTGGAACTACAAAAACATTTATTATTAAAGCTAATGTGTTCGACAAAAACACTGTTGGGACTTCTTATTTATCACTCACATTATTACGTGATCAAACTTCTATTTCGTATGATTCTGTAGATGATTTGGACGGAGGTGCTGGAGATAGCGCTTATAACTTTATTTGGTCAGACTATAAATATCCATTAGTAACTGAAGATAAATGGTTAAATGGCTATACTGTAAAAGGAGGTCCATCTTTTACACTTGTACTTTCAAAAACTCATTAATTAATAAATAATTTTTAAAAGGTCTTCATGTAAAAATGGAGGTCTTTTTTATTTAATAAGTCCTGAAAAAATGATATAATTTATAGATAATTTTAAATTCTAAATGAACATAGAAATTAAAAAACCAAATTCTCACAAAAAATATTTAATTATAGGGACATTAATAACTCTAACCTTAATAATTACATCTTATTTTGGTTCAAATAATTTATTTAAAGGAGATTTAAATTATATTGCGGGTAATTTAGGCAAACCTGACCTCAAAATAAACAGCATTTATTTAGATCAAACTACAAATAAATTAACTATTATTCAATCTAATGATGGTACTGTTGATAATAATATAAATTCTATTTTGAAGGTCAAATCAAATAATGCAACACCTGAGGTAAATTTAATCAATTTAAATGATGGTTATACTTATATCTATATCTACAATAATTCTGATGGCTCGATATATAGAAAAATTGTATATAAATGGAGTGATTATAAAAATTATGATTTTTTAGAACCTAATGGTGAATCTGAAATAGAATTACTTAAACTTGATTCAAATAAATACACAGTCCATGCCTGTATAGATCCAGCTGACATTATAACTAATGAAGAAGATGAACCTGGGATTTTTGATTGCGAACAAGGTATAGAGAGTAATAATTATATGTCGGTAAATTTAGATCAGGCATTTTCTGCTATTTCAATTAACAGAATTTCATTAACTAGCATGCAGTTAAAAGAAAATGCGGATCAGAAAATTTTTAGATTTTCTGCCACTCCAGATGTTAATTTAAATATTAATTTATCAAAATTCACTTTAAATATTGAAAGTTCAGAAAATATTTTATTAAAAAATGTAACATTATATAAAACTGATACTGACGGCGAGTTAAATGAAGAGAAAGATTTCACATTATCAGGAGACGCGAATAATGACGGATATTTTTCAAATGGTGAAAGAATAAATTTTGATTATGGTGAAAATATTTCAGAAATACATAATGATACAAATTTTATTGTAAGGGCAGATATTGAAATTACTGATTTAAAAATCAAAGACAAGCCATATTTAAAAATATCAATGTTAGGAGATAATGAAAATATTGATATGACATCATACGAAACAATAAGTCAGGGAAATTATAACTTCATATGGAATGATGCTGAAAATGGATGGAATAATGGCTTTGGGATCCCGGGTATCCCAACAGGGGTGCAGGTATTTTTGAAATAACAACTAAAAAACATTGATTTTATAAAATAAGTTTTATATAATAGATGTATTAATAAAATATATTTTATGATAATTAGCAGAGAAATTAACGAAAAAATTACTCCATGGCTTAAAACAGAAAAAATTATTATTATCAAAGGCTCGAGGCAGACAGGTAAAACAACCCTTCTAAACAGCATAAAGGAAAATTTAGAGAAAAAAGGAGAGCTAACATTTTATATTAGTGCTGAACAAAGATATGCAAAAAATATTTTATTAAGTCCTGATCACCTAATTGATTCAATTAAAGAAAAATATGACTTAGAAAAAGAATTTGTATTTATCTTTATAGATGAATTTCAATATATCAAAAAAGCGGGTCTTTTTTTAAAAGAACTTTTTGATAGATACAAAAAAAACATTCAATTAATCGTATCTGGTTCAAGTTCTCTTGAAATATCAAAAAATACAGAATTTTTAACTGGTCGAAAAATAGAATTTACGCTTCAGCCATTTAATTTTACAGAATTTTTATTAAGCAAAAATGTAAATTTTAATACACAAAAATTTAATTTGAATGAGTTAAGGAAAAATTTTAAAAAAATTAAAATATTTTATGACCTTCATAAAGAATTTTTAGAGAATGCATTACAAGAATACATAATATATGGAGGCTATCCTGAAAGTGCTATTGAAAAAGACAAAGAAAAGAAAAAAATAATATTAAACGACATAATAACGACCTATATTGAAAAAGATATTGCTACTTTTCAAGATATAGAAAACCTATCTGCTTATGAAAAATTAATTAGATTATGTAGCAGTCAAACATCTAATCTTTTAAATAAAAACAAGCTAAGCAATGATCTTGAAATTTCAGCTCCAACAGTAAAAAAATATTTAAAAATATTAGAAGGCACTTATATACTTAAATTATTAAATCCATATTCAACAAATGTACGCAAACAACTTACAAAGATGCCAAAAATATATCTTGAAGATTTAGGCGTAAGATCAACAATTTTAAATGATTTCTATATACCAGAAGAAAATTTAGGTCATTTAGTAGAGACATTTATATACATTCATTTACCTCATGAATTTTATGTAAAAAAATATTTTTATAGAACATTAGGAGGTTTAGAAGTCGATTTCTTGATAGAAGGACCAGATCTAAAAGCCGCAATTGAAGTCAAATACAGACCAAAAATAGACAAAACACCAATTTCACTTGAAAGATTTGCAAGTGAAAATAAACATTTTCAAAAAATTGTAGCCACAAAAAATCAATTAGAAGTCCATAAAGATACTTTTTTTATCCCAACAGTGTTATTCCCATTTTTAAAATTGAGTTAAATATGTTATAATAATATGATTTTCCAAAAAAATCTATTATTTAACTAAAATTTTATGGAAACACAAAAAATTTCTAAAAAGCATTTAATTCTAAGTGCATTAGTAATAGCAGTAATTGCTACCGCTAGTTATCTAGGATCAAATAGCTATTTCAAAGGTGATGCTAATTCAATTCCCTCAACAAATGGTCAACCAGATTTAGCAATTTCAGATATTTATTTGGATTCATCAAATAAATTGACAGTGGTTCAAAGCAATTTAGTTCATGAAAATTCAGCAAGTGCAGATGTTACAACAACAAACGGACATACTTATATTTATATTTATAAAAATTCAGATGGATCTTTATTTAAAAAATGGACGTATAGCTGGTCAACATTAAGTGCAGTTAAATCACATCCAAGTTATTTTTTGAAAGCAGGTGAAACAATGAATATACAACCTATGAAATTGGATTCAAAAGATTATACTATTCAAGCATGTATAGATCCAAAAAACGTTGTAACAAACGAATATGAAGAATCAGGATCATTTGATTGTGCTGCTGGTTCACCTGTAAATAATTTCTTAAAAGTAAATTTAAATCCTATTCCTACCTCTATCTTTAAAGATAAAAATCTAGAAAATGCTATACGTGAAGAATTAAATCTAGCAAGTGATCATATCATCACAGCAGACGACATGTTGAAATTAACACGTTTAGAGTATTTGGCTTCTTCTATAGAAAGTCAAATTAAAGACCTTACAGGTTTAGAATATGCAAGTAATTTAGGTTATTTAGTTTTATATGAGCATCAAATAAGTGATATAAGTGCTTTAAGTGGATTGATAAAATTGAAATTTCTAAACTTATATAATAATCAAATAACCGATATAAGTGCTTTAAGTGAATTGACGAGTTTGGAATCTTTAATCTTAAATGAAAATCAAATAAGTGATATAAATATTTTAAGTAGATTGATAAAATTGAAATTTCTAAACTTATATAATAATCAAATAACCGATATAAGTGCTTTAGGTGGATTGACGAGTTTGGAATCTTTAATCTTAGATGAGAATCAAATAAGTGATATAAATATTTTAAGTGGATTGATGAGTTTGGAATATTTAGACTTAAATGAAAATCAAATAAGTGATATAAGTGCTTTAAGTGGATTAGTTAATTTATATAGATTGGGTTTAGGAAATGATCCAATAACTGATGATTCAGGAAATAATCAAATAAGCGATATAAGTGCTTTAAGTGGATTGATAAATTTAACTGACTTGAATTTATATAATAATCAAATAAGCGATATAAGTGTTTTAAGTGAATTAACGAATTTAAAAACCTTATATATAAGTAGTAATCAAATAAGCGATATAAGTGCTTTAAGCGCATTAACGAATTTAAAAACCTTATATATAAGTAGTAATCAAATAAGCGATATAAGTGCTTTAAGCGCATTAACGAATTTAAAAACCTTATATATAGACAAAAATCAAATAAATGATATAAGTGCTTTAAGCGGCTTAATAAATTTAACTAACTTGAATTTATTTAAAAATCAAATAAGCGATATAAATGCTTTGGTTAATAATATAGGGATTAGTGACGAAGATACTGTATCTTTAAAAAGTAATCCATTAGATGAATCTGACTGTAGTGACATTCAAACCCTTGAAGATCGTGGTGTGAATGTAACTACTGATGTTAGCTGTTAAAATAAATTATTTTTCTGTAATTTAACTCCCTGTCAGTTGATTCTGGCAGGGAGTTTTTTTATTTAATCTCCATCAAATATCTTTCTTTTGCTTTGAGAAAAAGAGTTTGATAATCTTTAAAAAGAATTTTCTCTGGAGCATTTTCAAGTAAAGGTCCTATCTTATCCAAAATATCCTGACCATTAATTTTGTTTACTTGTTTTTCCAATATAATTTGTTAGATGAATCTGATTGTAGTGACATTCAAACGCTTGAAGATCGTGATGTGAATGTAATTACTGATGTTATTAACTGTTAAAATAAATTATTTTTGTGTTAAAATCCCTGTTCAGTTAACTCTAGCAGGGATTTTTTTTTATAAGGATTTTTGTTAAAGTGTTTTATGTATAATTATTTTTATGCAAAAACCTCCAAAAGTCTCCTCTGTCATCATCAACTATAATGGTGAGAAATTTATAGAGAAATGTCTTGAAAGTCTTACAAATCAAGATTATCCAAATTTTGAAACGATTTTTATCGATAATGTATCAACTGATGATTCTGTAAAAATTGTTAAAGAAAAATTTCCACAAGTAAAATTAATAGTTAATGAAAAAAATACTGGTTATGTTGGCGGGGCCAATCAAGCTGTTGAAATTACTGATGGCAAATATTTAATGATTCTCAATCCTGACATTATTTATGAAAAAAATTATATATCAAAATGTGTAGAAAAAATGGAAGAAAATCCAAAAATAGGTGTAATTGGCGGTAAATGGCTGAAATATGACTTCATTAAAAATGAAAAACAAAATGTTTTTGATTCAACAGGACTTTATTGTTTCAAAAACCGAAGGATAATTGATCGTGGACAAGGCCATGAAGACAAAGGACAATATGATAAAGAAGAAATTGTATTTGGAATTTCTGGAGCAAGTCCGATGTATAGGAGAGAAGCATTGATTGATATTGGGATCCCAACCCCCCTGATAAGGGGGGCTGGGGGGGTTGAAATTTTTGATACTGATTTTTTTATGTATAAAGAAGATATTGATGTTTCATGGAGATTGAATTTAAGAGGCTGGCTTTGTTATTATTATCCGCAAGCTGTTGCTTATCATGGACGAGGCACAGGAGTTTTAAAAAGAGCCAATCATTTAGAAGTGCTTAAACATCGACAAAGTGTTTCTCTTTTAGCGAAAAAACTTTCATATAAAAACCAAAGATTAATGCAGATAAAGAATGAAATATTTTTAAGTTTTATTTTAGATTTGCCGTGGATCTTAACAAAAGAAATTCTTGCTTTTGGATATATTTTGCTAAAAGAAAGATTTATACTAAAATCAATAATGGAACTTTTTTCTCAAATCCCAAATGCACTAAAAAAGAGAAGGTGGATTATGAAAAATAAAAAAATAAACTGGAAACAAATGCATTATCTCTTGGGAAGAGCAAAAGAATGAAAAATGTAAAATGAAAAATGTAAAATGAAGGTGATCATTTTCAATTTTTCATTTTCAATTTTTCATTTCAGAAATGCGTTCCTTCATTCGCCTAGTTGATCAAAAAGGTTTATCAATTCTCATTTTAATTTTAAGTGATGCTTTATGGTATTTTTTAAGTTTTATTCTGGCTTATTTTATAAGAGCAGAAATTGGTATTAAATTTTATGGATTAACGTATCTGCAACCTTTTGACATTTATTTTAAAGTTATTCCATTTGTTTTGATATTAATTGTTATTGTTTTTTATTTTTATGGCCTTTATGAGAAACAGAATAGAGTTACAGCTTTAAATGAAATTACACTAATAATTAAAGCAACAACTTTTTGTTTGCTTCTTATAATGTCAGCTTCTTTTTTGAGAAAGTATGATTATTCAAGAATATTAATTCTATTGTTTTGGGTTTTAAGCATATTTTTCATGAATTTAGGAAGATTTTTTCTAAGAAAAATACAGAGATATTTATATAAAAAAGGTTATGCTGTAAAAAATGTTTTAATAGTTGGTGCTGGAAAAATAGGCAAACAAATTGCAAACAGTTTAGAACATTACAGTGATTTCGGTTATAAAATAATTGGATTTATTGATGATAAAACAAAAATTAAAAATGATAAATATCAATTTTTTGGTGGATTGAAACAATTAATGGATATAGTAAAAAGAAAACATATTCAATATGTCTATATTGCTGATCCATCTATATCTCATGAAAATATTTTAAATATGATGCATGAATGTGAAAATTTAAATGTAAGATTCAAAATTGTTTCTAATTTGTTTGAAATTGTTGCAGGAGGAATTGATATAAACGAAATAGAAGGGATCCCAACAATTGATTTATCAAAAAATCATGAAAGGCCAATTTATGATTTTTTTAAAAGATTTGTAGATTTATTTCTTAGTATTTTTGGTATAATAATAAGCACGCCTTTTTGGTTATTAATTACAATTTTAATTAAATTAGAGACCAAAGGTCATGCTATTTTTATACAAGAAAGGGTTGGGAAAAATGGGAAATTCTTTAAAATGTATAAATTCAGAACTATGTATAAGAATACAGATGAAAATACTTATGCTCCAAAAAATCCAAATGATAAAAGAATAACAAAAGTTGGAAAATTTTTAAGAAAAACTAGTTTGGATGAGTTACCTCAATTAATAAATGTAATAAAAGGTGATATGTCACTTGTGGGACCAAGACCTGAAATGTGTTTTATAGTTGCGAAATACAAGGAATGGCAGAAAAAAAGACTAGACGTTAAGCCAGGCATTACCGGACTTTGGCAAGTTCTTGGAAGGAAAGATTTGCCTTTACACGAAAATCTTGAATATGATTTCTATTATATCAAAAACAGATCCATGCTTCTTGATATAGTAATTTTATTAAAAACAGTTAGTGCGGTAATATTTCAAAGAGGAGCGTATTAGGCGGTAATCAGTGGTCAGTAACAAGTAATCGGTTCGAACTGATTACTGACTTCCGGTTACTGACTACACTCTCCTTCACACTTTCACACTTTCACACTTTCACTTTAAATCAATGTCCCACAAAAACCATCAAATAGCAGAAACGCCTTGGTATGATCAAATATTGGTTGTACTAATTTTTCTTTTAATCCCAGCTTTGATTTTTCTTTATTCCACTGCGGTATATACGGTTTTTACCAGTCCGAAACTTTTTGCTTTAAGAATTTTAAGTCTGCTGATTTTGGTTGTTTTTGCCTGGAAGACGATGAAAGAAAAACAAATCACTTTTGTTTCGCCTAAATTTTATTTATTTCTGAGTGCTTACGGTTTAGTTTCCATCATTAACACTATTATTACTGTTAATTTGCATACCAGTCTTTTTGGCATACCGGAAAGATTTTTGGGCCTATTCACTACTTTAAATTTTTTGCTGGTTGCTTTTTTTACGGCGCAAATTTTAAATAAAAAGAATCTTCAGAAATTTTTTATTCAGGTTTTTGTTGTTTTTGGTGCTATTGCCTCCATATATGGGATTTTTCAATATTATGGCTTGGTCGGCGATCCAAGTACTTGGGATCAGGATCCTACCCAAAGAGTGTTTGGCACTTTTGGACACGCCAATCATTTCGGCGCATTTTTGGGTGTGAATACCATGCTTGCTTTGGGTTTGTCTTTTTCTGAAAAAAATAATTTTTTTAAATGTATTTATGGATTAATAGCGTTGTTATCATTCATTACCATTTTTGATACCGCGAGTAGAGGAGCATTAGGCGCTATTTTAATATCAGTAATATTTTTTATAGTTCATTTTGGTTATTTGAATTACCCTAAAATAAAAAAATATTATTTCAATTTAACTGTTGCTTTTTTAATAGGCGTAATTTTGATCATTGTTTCAAACTCGATTTGGCTGCCTAAATTAAAAAACTCATTTTTATTTACTAGGATTCAAACAATAGAAGAAAATTATGAGAAGGGATTTATTCCTGATCGTGTCAGTTGGTGGTTCTCTATGCTGGAAATGATTAAGGATAAACCAGTTTTTGGCTATGGATTGTCAACTTTTAAAGAAATTTATAGTCAGTATCGACGCTTGGATTACCGCAATCCGGATGATCTGCAGTATGAAATTGAGCCGGAAGCCGGACACATGGAATACCTAAATATTGCGGCTACGCAAGGTTTGGTGGGACTTGCCACTTATTTGCTGCCAATTATTTATGTTTTTTACCTAGCCTATAAAAAAATAAAAAACAGTGAAAACTGTTCAGAACAATTTATTATCATTGGGCTTTTATCGGCTTTGGTAGCATATTTAACCCAGGTTCTTATCAGTTTCGGTGTGGTTAGCACTTGGTCGCTATTTTTTATTCTTTTAGGTCTGACGATTTCTTATGTCACGATTGATGATCCCGTTAAATTTAAAGTTTGGGATTTTAAGCCAAAAATTGAGATTATAATTTTTATATTGGCTTTATTAATTTTTATTATTGGTTCTGATTTTAGCGTTAATCAATTACGGGTTGAATTTTGGCGGAGACAGGCGGAGAGAGCGGCGGTGTTTAAGGATTATCCAAAAGTTAAGGACGCTTTGGAGCAAGTGGTGGAGCTTGAACCTGCTAACGCTTATTATTACGCTGACTATGGGGATTTTTTGGTCAAATTATCGGTTTTAAATGAATTGGCTGATCAGAAAGCCTTGCTTCTGAAAGAAGCGATAGTTGCTTATGAAAAAACGATTAAGTTAAATAATTTGCATCCGCATTTCTTTGCTAATTTGGGGCTGGCTTCTTTGAATTTAGCCGATTTTTATCAGAATTCAGGTAATCAGGAATTAGTATCTCAGTATTTAATGTTAGCTATAAAAGCTTACGAAGAAGCAGTTGTAAAAGGTCCGAATAATCCACTTCATCTATATAATTTAATGAAAGTGTATGCAATCACTGGCCAGTTCGACAAATTCTTTGAAACTGGAGATAAAATTTTAGCAATGAGAAAAGATTACAAAGATACTTTGAAATTGCTAACTGAGGTGGCTAAGGCAAATAAAAATTAATTCTCTTCATTTTACAATTCAATTTCAGTCTCAGATATCTTATCAAGTTCAAGATTGATAGCTGATTTTATGTTTTGAATTTTTTTGTATTTCCCTGCTATTTCTTTTTGTGCTTGTAAATCAAATTCACCATTTTGATCTACTGGAATTTGAATTTCAATATCTTTAATTTTACCTTTTCCAGCTTTGTTTCCGAACCCAAAAGAATGTTTTGCAAATTCACTTTCAATCGAATCTTTCAAAAAATTTAAATCTAATTTATTTTGCACATCTTTTTTTATAATCAAAGGTATTACTTTTTCAGAAAGGCTAAATCTTCCTGACCTATAATGAGCTTTTCCAATTGAACCATCTATATTCCAAGTTAAACAATTTTCAAAATATTTAATACCTTTTAAATTATCTTCAACATAACCGTAATCAACTGCTTCTGCGAATTTTGATGCAGAATATACAGGAATATTTCCTTTATGTTTATCAATGTAAGTTTTTGTGAAATTGCTATTATTTGTTTTAATTGATAAATCAAAAATATCATTAATTTTTATTGATTTTAAATCCTGATTACTAGATTCAATTTCAATATTTAATTCATTTATTTGTTTTTTATATTCTTCAACTTTTTGTTTTGTTTCTTGTGTAAAATCAATTTTTTCTACTATTTCCTCTTGAACTGTGTTATCAATTTCTCCGGTAGAAGTTATAGGCATTTCAATTTCAATATTTTCTATCATTGAAGGATAAACTTTAGTAAATTCATCTTCTCCTTTTTCTCCTTTACGCCCTTTGGCAAGCTCTCTTAAAATAGGTTCCAATTTATATTTGATGTATTTAGGATTTATATTATTATTCCTTGGTTTTAATAAACCCCTATCTGCATTTATTGAAAATTTATCAGAAATAATTTTTATATAACCAGCAAAACCATTCGTCGCCCAAGTAAGATATTCACCTTCATGATCAAATGTGTTTATAAAGGTTAATGGTGAATTGTTTGAAGCAGAGAACACTGGAAAATCACCTTTATTTTTGTTTCCATATGTTTTTGTGTATTTTGACAAACCTCTTTCAATATCAAATAAATCACTTAATTTGAAATTCTTATAAATTATTTCAATCTTTTTTTTTTCTGAAAGATTTTTTATTTCTTCCTGAAATTCTTTTATTGATTCTGCAACATCCTCTATTATGATTGCAAACTCTAAAAGACTAACTTTGTCTTTTTTCTCTATAATCCCTAAATTAATTCTTTCCTCTTCTGTCCACCATTTATCTATAATCCAGTTTTTATCAAAAGTATTTAAAAAATTATCAAATGGCTGTATTTTACATCTCTTATCTGAATTTATTTTTTCAAAACCTCTCTTATTACCCTTGAAAAATGAATATAAAGTTACCGCTTCCTGTAGATCATTCTGATCCTTGTCAAAACGATAAATGTCTCTTGTCTCACCAATTTCGCTTACTAAATAAGTAAATACTGGATCTGTTTGAACTTCTTTTTTATTTATCTTTTTTGTAATTGCTAAAATGTATGTCTTCTTATTTGTCGTAAAAAAAGTGTTCAAGGGTAGAGAAATAATTCCGTCAATATAACACTCATTTAAAAGATATTGTCTTAAGTTTTTATCATTTTGACGATTTAAAATTCCGTCTGGAATTACAATGAATGCTTTACCTCCTGGTTTAAGTGCTTTAACAATCCACTCCATAAAAAGCCCTTCAACACCCATGGCATTGATTTTGTAATAATTCATCAAATCACCGTCTTTTTTGATTTCATCTTTCAAGTTTCCGCTTCCACTGGTTACATATGGAGGATTTGTAAGAATAAGATCATATTCATTTTCTACTGGTTCTGATAGAGTTCCTAAAATAGAATTTGTTTTGAGCGTAAAGCTCTCATTGAAAAGTTTTGCAAATTCTTTTGTGTAGTCAGGATTTTCTTTAATGAGATCAGAAAAATAAATAAGCATATTAGCTTTTGCTAAAATAATTGTTTTTTGCTCATCTTTGTCAAAACCTTTATCAAATCCATGAATGCTAATTTTTGGAGTAATTCCATTTTTATCTATTGTGTAGAAATCTTCTAGCCTTGTAACCAGAGGTTCTAAGAGAAATTTTCCAACACCACAAGCAGGATCACAAATTTTTATTCCTTCTTGAATCTCATCTTTCGCCATTGCTACAATAGATCGAACAACTTTTAAGGGGGTAAAAAATTGTCCCCAATTTTTCTTGCTAATACTTTCTTTCAAAAAACTTTCAAAAAGCTGACTTTTAAAGTCATAATCAATGTGTTCAAGTTTTCCATAATCATTAATTTTTTTTAAAACCGTTTTAAAAGTTGTACTATAGCCTTTAACTGCTTTAAGATCTTTACTAACAAAGATAGTTCCATTTATAATAGTAGTTTTATCTTGCTCGTCTTGTGGAAAAAGTTCTTTTATTTTTGGACGAACAATGTTTGCATACATTTCTAAAATTTCTTCTTGATTATTTTGAGTATAACTTCCATAAACAGTATAAAAACTATACATTCCTTTCAAAACACCTAAATCACTTAAATATTTAAAAATGAAGAGTTCAACAAAAGTATAAAGACAATTTTCAGGAGTTGCCCCACTTACAGACCAAATATCCTGCCAAATACTTTTTGCAAGATTTGTCGGATTTACAAAATTTTTAGGTTTTATATTATCACTTTCTTCATTGATAGATTCATAAATCTTTTTTAAAAGATCAGCAGTATTTTCATTTTTAGGATCAAATAGAGTTTTTATTTCTTTCCCGTTTTCATCTCCAATTCTGTTTTTTGTAAAAGAATTTACCCAAACCGCTTCTTGTGTATCGGTTGCAATAAAAATCTTTGCTCCTAATTTTTGAGCAACTTCAACTTCTTGATCTATTGCTTTTTGTTTTTGAACTTCTGTTTTAAATTCAGAAGGCTTTTTATATTCAATAACAGCTATAACATTTTTTCTTTGCACTATCAAAGCATCAACTTTTTTATTTTCTACGCTTCCATAATCAACATTGCGGATTACCCCATACTCTTTAAGAGCTTTTACCGTTGTTGCACCAATATTATAAAAATCCCAATTCCCTATTTTTTCTGGATTTTTAACAAGCCCTCTTTGTAGTAATTCTTCACTCATATTTTTAGCTTAATAAAAATAAATTTATTTTATTTTTTATATAAAAAACTTAATTGTAATATAACATTATTTTTAATTTTTTAAACAAGATTATTATAGGTAAGCGCTCCCTCACCGTCAAGTAATTTTTCAACATTTTTACTTTATAAACTTTTTTTTCTTATGTTTTTAATGTAAATATTAAGATATGTCAGACCAAAATTTTCAAATAGCGTATCAGAATCTCAACCCCGCCCAGAAACAAGCGGTTAATTTGATTGAAGGGTCAGTTATGGTTATTGCCGGTCCGGGAACTGGCAAAACTCAGGTTTTGGCTTTGAGGATTGCCAATATTTTGGAAAAAACCCATGTAAATCCATCAAATATTTTGGCTCTGACTTTCACCGAAAGTGGTGCGATGGCCATGAAAAAACGTCTGGCGGAAATTATTGGGCATAGTGCTTATTTTGTCCCAATTTATACTTTTCATGCTTTTTGCAATCAGATAATCAAAGAATATCCGGAGAAATTTATCGAACTAAGATATTCAAGCAGTGAAGAAAATGGCGAATGGAATTTCAATGAAATGGAAGCTATTTCGCAGTTAGAAAAATTTGAAATATTAGAAAAAATTATTGATAAATTAGCACTCGAACAATTACGGCCGATCAAAGCTCCTTATTTCTATATACAAACAATTCTTAAATCTATTCAAAGTATAAAAAGAGAAGGAATAAATGCTGAAAGTTTTGAACAAATCTTAATGGAAGAAAGAAAAGCCTTGGAATTAGAACCAAAATTTAATGAAAAAACAGGAAAAGAACTTTTGTTTTATAAACAAAAAGAAAAAAATCTAAATAAAAACTTCGAGCTTTTGGAAATTTTCAAATCTTATCAGAATGAGCTTGGAAAAAGATCAAAATTCGATTTTGATGACATGATACTTTTTGTAATTAAAAAACTTGAAACTGATTCTGAGCTTCTATTAATGCTCCAGGAAAGGTTTCAATATATTTTGGTTGATGAGTATCAGGACACAAATAATTCTCAAAATAAATTTGTTACATTGCTTATGAATTATTTTGAAAATCCAAATTTATTTGTTGTTGGCGATGATGATCAGTCAATTTATAGATTTCAAGGTGCGAATATGGAAAATTTTCTTTATATAAATGATTTATATAAAAATATCAAATTTGTAGTTTTAAAAGAGAATTATCGATCAAGTACAAATATTCTGGAAACTGCGAAAAGTTTAATTAGCAATAATGAAAAAAGAGTTACAAATGTTTTGGGAAATATTGATAAAAATTTTGAGGCAAAGGGAAAATTCAAAAATGAAAAAATTAAAACTCAAATAATCAAAGCAAATAATGAAAACAGTGAAAAATTTTTTATAATAGATGAAATTAAGAATTTACAAAAAACTGGAGTCAATTTATCCGACATTGCTGTTTTGTGCAGAACAAATAAAGATGTCTCGCAAATTGAAGAAATTTTTGAAAGATCAAATATTCCATATCAGATTGAAGGCGGGATTGATGTTTTGAAAGATAAGGAAATTCAGAAATTTCTCAAACTTTTTGATTTAATTGGCAATATTAATGAGGATAATTTTTTGTTTTTTGAAGTAATGCAATTTGATTTTCTTAACTTGCCAATCAAAAATGTTTTTGAAGTTATTGGCACTGATTTAAGTATTTTGAAAAATCTTTTAAAATTAATTCAGGAGGAAGAAAAAACTGAAAAACCAAATCTTTTTGGCTTAGAATTTGGCAATGAAATTTCATCTAAAAAGAAAGACGAATTTGTTGAAATAAAAATATTTTTGAGAAAACTTCTTAAATGGCATAAAGATTCTGTAAATCTAACATTAAGTGAATTTTTTGAATTGGTTTTGAAGGAAAGCGGATTTTTGGATTTTGTCCTAGCTCAAAGTAAACATGTTGAGTTGTTGATTAAAGTAAATTCACTTTTTGAATATGTAAAAAACATTAATAGAAAAAATAAAAATCTATCACTTAATGAATTTATGAAAAGTTTTGACGTTATGGATAAATACAATATCACCATATCTGAAAAAACTTTTTATCATAAACTTGATGCAGTTAAATTAATGACCGCTCACAAATCAAAAGGATTGGAATTTGAATATTTATTTGTTTATAAATGCGTTGACCAAGTCTGGGGAAATAATTTTTCTAGAGAATTAATTAAATTACCTTCTTTCAGTTCTCAACTCACAGCCCACAGCTCACAGCCCTCAGCCCTCAGCTCTAACAATGAGCTAGAAGATGAAAGGCGTTTGTTTTATGTCGCCATTACTCGTGCAAAAAAATCTTTGTATTTAAGTTATGCTCAGAAATATTTACAAAATGGAACTGAAAAAGAAGTTATTCCTTCAATTTTTGTAACTGAAATTGAAAAAATATGCGAGTTTAAAGATATTTCTGAGATTGAAAATTCTGTTGAAGAAAGATTAAAAGCTAATTTAAAAGATAAAGATCTAGATATTCATAAAAGCAAAATTGAAGATTTTGCCTTAGATAAATTAGAAAATTTTACATTAAGCGTTACGGCCCTAAATGCTTATTTGTACTGTCCAAGGAAGTTTTTTTATAACAATATTTTAAGACTGCCTCGTGCCAAACCATCGTACATGGCATTTGGTACAGCAATACATAAAGCTCTCGAAATTTTTTTCAGAAAATTTCAGGAAGAAAATAAAATTCCCGAACTAAATATCATGATTGAAACATTTGAAAATGCTATCAAAAAAGAAACTGTGACAAGTGATGATAAAGAAAGATGGCTTAAAAAAGGAAAAGATGTTCTGACCTTATATTTTGAAAATTATAAAAATGAGTTCAAAGTACCAATCTTTTTGGAAAAATTCCTCAGAACATATCTTGAAGATATTCCAATTTCAGGCAAATTAGATAAAATTGAATATATTGATGCAGATAAAAAAACTATAAAAGTAATTGATTATAAAACAGGCAAATTCCATACAAGAAATGATATTGAAGGTAAAACTGAAAGCTCAACGGGCGACCTAAAACGCCAAATGCTTTTCTATAAAATCCTGACAGATGCAACGCCAGGATTCTTATTCAACACTCAAATCTGCGAATTTGATTTTATCGAAGCCAAAGATAACAAATTCCGCAAAGAAGCATTTGAATTAGACTTAAAAGATATTGAAGATTTAAAAATAATTATCAAAGAAACAATGCAAAAAATCCGCGCTCTCAAATTTGACAAAACATCTGATCTGTCTAAGTGCGGAACCTGTGAATTTAGGAAAATTTGTGGAAGGTGAAAAAATGGATCAACCGGAAAATAGTTTGAAAAATTTTAAATTTATCGTCAGCCGTCATATCAGCGAAGGCTGGTATCCAGTAAATTTATTCATTATTTAGGCATGGACTTCATATATAAATAAATTCTATCATGAAATTGCGTTTTCTTATTTTTTCTAACTAATTCTACATACAAAAAAAGAGACACAACTATCGAAAAATATCCTCCACTGGATTCCAGACTAAATCTGGAATGACACTTGCGATAAGAAAACGTTTTAAAATAAAGTCCCCTGCCTATCCTTTTCTCTTTGTTTCAATACTCTCTTATTTCGAATTTCCTGAAAATTGATAAATTTTTCTGGAATTTCACTAATGAATTTTGAAGGTTTTGATTTGTTTTTTTTACCATATAACCCCCTTTCTTTGCTATAAGTTATAAAAAGTCGTTCTTTGGCTCTGGTCATTGCCACATACATTAATCGTCTCTCTTCTTCAAGAAAGTTAAGAGAACTGAGAGCCTTTTTTTTTACAAACGGAAAAATTCCTTCTTCCATCGCCACAATAAAAATAATTGGGAATTCTAATCCTTTTGCGCAATGCACTGTCATCAATTTAATTTTTTCACTTTTTAAATCAACAAAATTTTCATTTTTAGATAATTGAGCTTTTTCTAGGAATCTTTTTCTTGCTGTGGCTGGATCAAGTTCATCAAATGCAACTGCCATATTTTGTAGCTGCAAAATATTATCAAATTTATTTGTTCTAGTTTGAAAATTTTCTTCTCGGTCATAGATTGCCTTTAAATCGCAAATTTCAATTATTTTTTCTATCTGTTTGGATAAACGAAGTTTATTACAAATTTTTTTCAAATTTTCAAGCTTAACTAGATCTTCATTGCTATCAATTTTCGCTAAAATCTCTAAAACTTTTAAAATTTCCTCTTTCTCAAAAAAACTTTCATCACCAATAATCTCATAAGGAATAGAGGCTTCCTCAAAATATTTTTTTAAAAATTTACCGATTGCCTTAAGCCTATAAACAACGGCTATATCTTTAAATGAATAGTTATTTTGGAGGTCATCTATATTAACAGTGTTTTTATAGATATGAATATTCGCTGATCCGCCAATTAATTTTTCAATATTTTCAATGATAAATTTCGCTTCGCAAAAAGAATTTTCAAGATAGTTTAAATTTATGGGCAATCCCATTTTATTTTTTGTATTAGCTTTTTTCAAAAATCTTTTTTTGTTATTTTCAATTAATTTCTGAGAGGCATTAACAATTGTTTGTGTTGACCGAAAATTTTCATTTAAAAATATTTCTTCTGCCTCTGGATAAGTTTCTTTAAATTTCAAAAAATTCTCTAAATTCGCTCCTTTAAAACCATAAATAGCCTGATCACTGTCCCCTACAACAGAAATGTTTTTATGTTTTTTTGCAATTAAATTAATCAATTTTGCCTCCATGTCAGAGGTATCCTGAAATTCATCCACCATTATATATTTATACTTTTCCTGATATTTGCCTAAAACTTTTAAATTTTTTTCTAAGACTTCTACCGCTTTAATTATTAACTCATCAAAAGAAATGTCATTCTGGCTTTTGCTCAGAATCTTATTTTTTTGCAAAGCAATTTGAAAATTTTGATCTAACCCAACAATTTTATAATTTTCTTTTAAAATCTGATAAGCCAAATTATGAAAAGTACATATTTTTGGTAAATTTTCCAAAAATTCAAACTTTAATTTGACTCTTTCCATGATTTCATCAGCGGCCTTATTGGTAAAAGTAATAGCCAAAATATTTTCAACATCAATATCGGCTTTTTTTATTAAGTATAAAATTTTCTCAACCAAAACAGCTGTCTTGCCACTACCTGGACCTGCAATAATTAAATGTGGACCATCTGTATTTTGAATTGCCTGAACTTGATTTTCGGTAAAATTCATGTCAAATTATAAAATATATTAAGTTTTTGTGCAGCGAATTATCGTGTTTTATGGTTTAATAAGCTTTTTAAAAATGATAAACTTATAAGATTTACTATTAATATTTTTCGTAAATCTTTCTAAAAACTAAAACAAAAATAAATATGAAAAATAAATATTTTGCGTTATTTTTTATAACGCTTGCTATTTTTGTAGCAGGATTTTTTGCTTTAAAAAGCACATTATTTGCTGTAACAGAAAATCTTACTATAACTTCACTTGTATCAACTTATCAAACTGTTACTGAAAGTACAATTTTACCAGTTTTTAAAATTCAATTTAATGCAATTGAAGCTGGTGAAGATTTACAATCAATTGATGTTGTTTTAAATAGTAGTGCAAGTGCTGATGTTGGAGCTATTAGCTCTGATGTTTTAGAAGATAATAGGATTTTTAATGGAGGGTTTGAAGTTTGGAAAGATTCATCAAATGGAATAGCTGGAACTTTTGAAAGATATACTGATACACAGCTTATTTTGGATGCAGACAGTTTGAACTATGGATCAAATGGAGCATTTACAATTGATTTGGACGTAGATGAAGCTCTAAGTGAAGATGATATTTTTTATGTTGTCATTTATACAGATAATACAGCTCTTCCATCAAGTTCAAGTTTTACAGTCTCAATAACAGACGTTACAACATCAGGCAGTACTCAGCCAAATATAACTACTGCTACTTCATCCTATATAACCTTATCATCAACCGGAAAATGTCTAAAAATGGAATTATTAGACGGGACATTAACTGAGGGAGATAGAATTAGAATGGTATTTAATCAAAGTATGGATTTTTCATATATTACCACCTATGGAACAAGTTGGTATATTTACCAATACGATTCAAATTGGAATTCTTTAAGTTTTGGTACAAGTCCAAGCTATGATTATAGTAATACAGCTGGTGCAAATAATGATACTATCACTATTACATTAGGTTCGAGTCCAACAATCGTATTAAATAGGCCGATTTATTATTCATTACCAAATGCTTCTTATTATTGGGCTTATGGTCAGAAGAGATTTGATAATATTGATCCTACATTAGATAAAGTTGAACTTATTTCTGATACAGATGGACAGGCAAATGATATTGGCGATCAGATAGCTTTTCAATTTAGCGAACCAATTGATGTTTTAAGTGAAGATGCTGACGGGACAACAAATTCTCTAGATGCAAGCACTTTAAGTTTTTTACTTGCACTTTCAGGAGGCGCAAGTTATGGATCGACTCCTGATGTGAATTTTTGGGGACCAAATACTTTAGTAATTACTTTAAATGAAAATTTAGATATTAATTTAATTGGTAAAACCGTAACTCCATCAACTCAATTCAAAGATTTAGCAGGTAATGCCTTGAGCAATACAACTCCGGTAACAATTGTAGCTAGTACTATTAAGCCTTTAACAAGTGTTATTTTTACTGATGAGGACGTTGTTGCCAGTTATATTTCAAAACAAGATATGACTGTAAATTATACAATGTCTACAGGTGCAAGTAATATTGATCACATTGATTTTTATCTTGTACCAGAAAATATAGGATTTAGTTCGTCTTCTTTATATCGTATTAATAGTGCAGATCAAGAATGTAGCAGTGGAGAAAGTTGTACTTTTCAAGGAGAAGATACTGATTATTCTTTATATTATGATAGTAGAACAAATCTTGAAGCTATTTATAATAATGATTGGAGTAATGCTGGAGAATATAATTATATTCAGGAAAACACTAAATATATTGTTTATGCAGTTGCAAGCACTATTGCCCATGACAGTGAAACTAGTGATGATATATCAATTGCCAGACCAAGCGAACCGCTTAAATTTACTTCAGAACCATGGAGTTATACAACTGGTACAACACCTTGGATTACGCAATATTCTCCAAATTCCACTTCTGTATCAAGAAATAGACAAACTTTTAGTATCCAATATTCTGAAGCTCTGGATGAAGCCACTGTAGAAGATATTGATCATTATACTTTGAAATATGATAGCGATAGCAACTGGACATATGATACTACAACGACATTAAGTGAGGTTACTTATGATAGCGAAACTTATACAATTCATATAACTACAGAAAACACTCTAGCTTCAAATAAATGGTATTATTTAAGAGTGAAAAGCCAGGTTGAAAGCGCTCTTGGAGTGTCAGTTGGCGATTATTCTGGATTTTATTTCCAAACCGGGACTTCAACTGATACAACTGCTCCAACTGTTTCGACTTCAAGTGTAAATGATCAAGCTACAAATGTTGATCCATCACGTTCTTCATTAAATTTCGTGTTTAGCGAGTCAATGAATCCATTATCACTTATTACCGATAATGGAGCTACAATAGAACCGGCAGTAATGGATGCTGATTTGGTATATGACATATCATCTAATGCGTTAAAATATGTATTTGGGACTCAAAATATGGCTGAAAATACAGAATATACTTTTACTATAGACAGTTCAAAAGCAAAAGACAGTCAAGGAAATTATTTAAGTTCCGATTATGAGATCTCATTTATAACTGGAGAAATTGATTTAACTCAACCTAGAATTACTTGGTCTACATTTGATGGATATAATTTATACGTTGCTTTTGATAGAGAAATGAAAGAAGGCGATGTTGAAGATGATATTAATTGGACTTTGACATGTGATAGTTCAACTCAAACTCTCACGTGGGCAACATTTACTTATGATGATTATAATAAAGAACTTCATGTGACTGGTTTATATTGTTCAAATGGAGCAGATTACACGATTACAGCTGCAAGTACTGTAAGGGGAAGTAATAATCAAAATATTGATGCAGATTATATTTCATCTACCGGAGAAGTGGAATCAGCAACAACTAGTAATGGTACTGTTTCTGGAAGTTCAACATATGATACTTATAATAATTACAATAAAGCTTCTGTTTATCCAAGCGATAGTTCTGCAGGAGCCTCAACAAGCTATTCTTTCTATATGCCTATTAACAAAGCTTTAGGCAATGAATATAAAATTGAAATTGAATGGCCAAGCGGTTTTGACATTTCTGATGTTATTTTGAAAACACCATGTAGCGGAGGCACTTATAGCAGTACTTGTAGTTATAATAATGCTGATATAAATGGAAGCTGGAATGGCCTTTATGATGAAGAAGATGGTAATTTCTATAGCGAAGGAGTGATTAAATCATACGATTTAGTAGATAATGTAACATGTCCAGGAGATGATAATTGTATAAATAATGATAGTGTCCAAAATAAAACAACTTTTACTCTTTGGACAGATTATGACGCCGATGATGATGTTGATGCTGATTCCGTAACTAAAGCAAGTGATTATATATATTTTGATTTAGCGAATGTTGTTAATCCAAGTGATCCGAGTACTATAGATTGGTATAGTAACACTGGAGGCTATACTGTCAATGTATATACAAAAACAGATCTTGGTGCAAATTTGGAAGGGCCTCTTGCATCATATGCATTTTCAATTCTTGAAAGTGGTACTGGTACTTTGAGTGGACGAGTAACAGCAAATACAGAAGATGGTGAGGGAATAGAAGGAGCAACAATTTCTGCATATGGTCCAGTCAGTAAATCTGCTGTAACTGATAGTAATGGTAATTGGGAAATTACAGGAGCCCAGAATGGTACTTGGTGGTTTTACGCATATCCGCCAGCAAACAGCAGATATACTTATAATTACTCTTCTTATTCTTCATGTACAATCTCTATTTCAGAGCAAACCTGTACTTATAATTCCGCTTTACCAAGTTTGGATTATTCAATCTCTGGGACGATTGTCCATGGGACTGATTTAGCTGGAACAGATGTTAGCATTTGGCAATATAATAAAGATACATATAATTATTCAAATACAACTGTAACATTACAAAATGATGGGACTACACCATTTACTATTTATACTGCAGAAGGAAAAGTTGAAGTTGGTCTTTATGAATCATATTATAAAAATAAATTTGTAGCTCCAAGTCCGCAAACAGTAAATGTCACTGGCGATATGACTGGAGTTAATTTCAATTTAACAACAGCTGACATTAACTTGCCATTTACAGTATTAGATGGTGATGGGAATGGATTAATGGGGGTTTCGATCGGAGCATGGAGTTATGATGAAGGTTATGGTTTCAGCGTATGGGGGACAACAGATCAAAATGGGCAAGCCACTTTAAAAGTAGTCGCTGGAGATTATACGGCATATGCATATCAATGGGGATTTGGTAATGCTCAAAAATCAATAAGTGTAGAAGAAGATGGCACTCTTAATCCGTCTAATGGCGCAACATTTACATTTAGACAGGCAGATTCAACTATTTCTGGCCGTGTTTTGGATGAAGATGATCAGCCAATCCAATGGGCATCAATATCTTACAGGGATTCAGATGGCACATCTCAATGGAGTTCAACTGATAGTAATGGTGATTATACTTTGTGGGTGCCAGGAGGCAATGATGTAACTGGAACTGTTTCGGCTTACGAGTGGCAACATGGAGGCAATCTCCCAGCTTCTTCAGGAGTTGATATTACAGATTTTGCGGTTGCTGAAAGCTCAACAATTACTGGAAAAGATTTCAAATACGATCCAAGTGCTTACGGAACTATTTCAGGACAAATTTCAACAAATGATGGTGGTATTCAATGGTCAAGTATATGGACTGAAGAAGTAGATAGTGATACAGGGCTTAATACCAGTAATTATAATAATAGCTGGGCTAGCACAGATTCTGATGGTAATTTTTCAGTAAAAGTTACAAAAAATACAGATTCAACTTGTTATAATCTTCATGCTTGGGCTGGTAATTATGGTGAATTACCTAAAAAAGAATGTTTGGATGTTTCAAGTGGTGATCTAGCTAATCAGGATTGGGATTTAGGAGCTTTGCAAACTTTGACAATTAATGTTACAGGAGCTACAAATGATGTAAATATTGCTTATTTAACTCTTAAACAAACTGATACCGATATAGATTCAAGCAAGTGGGAAGAAATAACTTTGGCAGATGGATCTGCCACGGAATCAATAGAAATCTGGGATGGAACTTATAAAGCTAAATTATATATAGATGGATTTGGTGAAATTAATCCAGACAGTCCATACGATGAAAGTTTTACAATATCAGGCGAAGACTTAACGCTTAGTTTTGATTTATCAAGTTTAACTGATTCAATTATTAGTTTAAACGGTCAAGTTACTGATGAAAGCGGAAATCCAGTAAGTAATGCTCGTATAAGTATGTTTGAAGGGTCTACAAGTAAAGTTAATGGTACAAAAACAGACAGCAGTGGTAATTATTCACTTGTAGCAATGGATGGTAGCTATACGATGTTTGCCGCAAAAGATAAATACGCAAATTCGAACAAAATTACGGTAGTAGAATCTGGTGCTTATGATTTTACTCTTACTTCGGCTGATTCAACTGTTACTGGTACTGTATATAGGGATGGCGCAATTGTAGAGGGAGCGTGGATTATGGCAACTAGCGGTGAACAATGGAGTAGCGCAAAATCTGAAGGAGATGGAACATTTACTTTGTATGTACCGGCTTCAGAAACATGGACTTTAACTGGAATGACAAAAAATGGATATAGCGGTACAGAAGAAAGTATTCAAAGCGGCGATTCTGGCTTAACATTAAATCTTGATACTCTATCTGATTCAACTCTTGCAGATGAGGCTTGCACATCCTCAGTACCATCACAATCAATTACACTTGATGATAGCGATGGGACAAATACTTCAATTAAATTACCAGCAAATGCCTATAATGATTCTTCTGGTAATAATTCGCAGGCAGGTACTTTGTGTGTAAGCGATATTGCCATACCATCTGTTGCTAATGATGGACTTGATATAGTTGAATCAAAAGAAATTTTGTTAAATGATAGCGAGGGAGTTGCTCAAACCAAATTTCAATCTGATCTTGATTTAACATTTAGTTATGAAAAAGCTGAAATTGAAGATCTTTTAGATAATGGTAATTTAAATAGCTGTGACGATTTATATGCTTTTTCAATTGTTTATTGGGATGATTCAAGTCAAACATGGATATCAATGCCAACAACAAGAATAATTAAAATTCAAACAGAAGCAGGTACGGACTTTGAAGATATAGATTATGATACAGCCATAGCAAATATTTGTGATAATGCAGATTATTATTATGACTATAAAATTACTCTGCAAGTCCAATCAGACCACTTAACAGTTTTTGGAGTTGGCGTACCTGAAGGTGAAGAAGAGGAGGGAGAAAATGAACCTGGAGATACACCGCAAAGTAATGGTAATGGCGGAGCAAAAGGGACACTTAGCCTAGATGATATTACAGATGAAAATACTGAAAATGCATCATCAACAAATAAAGAAAATTTTTCAAAAATAACAACCGGATCTGAATCATTATCTATAACAACAGAAAGTACTTACGAAATCCCAGCAACAGCCGATTATAAAGGTCATTGGGCTGAAAATTATATTAAGGAGTTATATGCAGAAGGTGCTGTAAAAGGATGCGATAAAGAAGGCAATTTCTGTCCAGATAATGAAATTTCAAGAGCTGAATTACTTAAACTGGCAATGAATTTATATGGAATTTCTTTATCTACTGATGAAATAACAAATCCTTTCACTGATCTTACAAAAGATCACTGGGCTTATGATTATATATTAACAGCTTATGAATTAGGTATTGTGGGAGGATATGAAGGTAATACATTTAAAGCAGATAATAAAGTAAATAGAGTTGAGGCGGTTAAAATTTTATATAAAGCAGGTGATGTAAAGATTGGGGATGAAACTTATGCAAATCCATTCAAAGACATTGATTTATCAGCTTGGTATGCTAAATATGTTTTGAAAGCATATGCTCAGGCTGTAATACAAGGATATCAAGAACAGGATGGAGTATATTTCAAACCTGATAAAGCTATCACCAGAGCTGAAACTGCAAAAGTGGCGGTATCAATTAATGAACTTTTGAAGTAGAAAAGTAAAAAAATATCATAACAAAAAAGCCTAATCTAAAAAATTAGGCTTTTTTCATTCCATTATTTTTAACTTTCACTTTAAACTAAAACATGTCCTTCTACATTAAAACTATAAAAAGCAACCTTCACCTAACTACAAATGGCGTGCCATCCGAAGCTTTAGCGTAGGATGGTGCGACCAGCAGGAATCGAACCTGCGACCTTTGGCTCCGCAAACCAACGCTCTATCCAACTGAGCTATGATCGCAATTTATGGATTAAATGTTCTAGTCAGTGGTCAGTAATCGGTAATCGGTGGTCGATTCGAACTGACTACTGACTTCCGACTACATCCTCTTTCACTTCTTCATACTTTCCTCACCGTCAAATTATATATATACAAGACTTCATTTGCAAAAACTAATTTTTTACATTAATTTTTATATACAAATATGCCATTGGTGTATTTTCTCCTTAATTTAGAATTTAGAATTCAAAATTTAAAATTTTCATTATGTCCCGTTCAGCCCTGGAAAAAGTCGGAAAAAAATTCAGACAACAAGGGATCTCTAAAAGAGTACAAAACATTGTTACTTCTCCAATTAAGGAAATGATGATTTTAGCATCAAAATATGACAATGTTATTTCGCTTGGACAAGGTGTACCTTCATATGACACCCCGGAACACATTAAGAAAGCCGCAATTGAGGCTATTCAGGGTAAAGAAGCGGCAAAATATTCACTTTTACCTGGACGTATACCACTTCGAAAGGCTATTGCTGAAAATTTATATAAAAAATATAATGTCAATTATGATCCTATTGAAGAAATAATGGTCAGCGTTGGCGGGATGGAAGCGATTGCCTGTGCAATCATGACAGTTGTAGAACAAAACGATGAAGTCATTGTATTTGAACCAACATTTGCTTCGCATATTGAACAAATTTTATTAGCTGGTGGAAAGATCAAAAGTTTAAAATTATATGAAGAAGATGGTTGGCAGCCAAGAATTGAAGATCTCAAAAAATTAATAACCAAAAAAACTAAAATGATTTTGGTTTGTAATCCGGTTAATCCTACTGGAACAGTTTTTAAAAAAGAAATTCTGGACGAAATAGCTAAATCAGCTTTAGAAAATAATTTATTTATATTAACAGATGAAACTTATGATTTCTTAGTTTATGACAAAAAATCTTTTGAAAGTTTTATTAAATATAGCGAAAAACTTCCTGAACTTAGAAAAAATCTGATTTGCACTTATTCTTTTTCCAAAAATTATGCAATGACTGGATATAGAGTTGGCTATGTTTGCGCGGAAGCTGATGTTATAAATCATCTGTCAAAAGTTCATGATGCCTTTACAATATGTGCCCCAGTTGTGTCCCAAATTGCCGCGGAAACAGCATTAAAAGGTCCTCAAGGATTTGTTAATGATTTAATTGGAAATTTAGAAAATAAACGAAATTTAGTATGCAAAAGGCTTGATAAATTAAATAAATATTTCAGTTATGTTAAGCCAGAAGGTGCTTATTATGTTTTCCCAAAAATTCTAAAAAAAGGAGTTGATTCATTTGAATTTGCCTTAAAATTACTTGATCTCACACAAGTTGTGGTGGTGCCAGGTCGAGCTTTTGGTGAAATTGGCGAAGGGCATATAAGAATGGCTTTTGGCGCGGAAGAGTCTAAATTGAATGAAGCTTTTGATAGGATAGAGAAAAAAATTGATACAATTTTTTAATTCTTTCAACTAAATCTTATGATTCCAGGTAAATATATTTGGATGGATGGCGTTTTAACCCCCTGGGAGGAAGCCAAAGTCCATGTGATGCTCACCCATTCTTTACATTATGGTTCAGCCGTATTTGAAGGGGTAAGATTTTATGAAACTGAAAACGGATCAGTGCTTTTTCGTAATGGTGACCATGTGGATAGAATATTTTATTCTTCTAGTTTTATGGAAATGCAGCTTAAATTTAGCAAAAAAGATATTGTTAAGGCTCAAGTGTTAACTGCTAAAGAAAGCGGACTTAAAAATGGTTATATCAGACCTATATTTTATATTACCGGAAAAGTTGGTGTCCCACCTATCGGAGGAGAAGCTCATGTGGCTATCGGCTGTTGGGGGTGGGATAAATATTTGGCCGCTGATTCGGTTCGAGTTAAAACTTCCAAATGGCGAAGAATCCCCCAAAACGCAGATATCTGCGATGCCAAAATTTGCGGACATTACTTCAACGCGGCCTTGGCTAGCATGGATGCGCAAAAAAATGGCTATCATGAAGCCTTGATGCTTGATCAAAATGATTTTATCGCTGAAGGTCCAGGCGAGAATTTATTTATTATTAAAGATGGTAAAATTTACACCCCAAAAAATGAAGGCAATTTTTTGCCAGGAATTACCAGACATTCAGTGATAATTATTGCCAAGGACTTAGGTTATGAAGTGGTGGAAAAAAACTTTAAATTAGATGAAGTTTATAACGCGGATGAAGCTTTTTTTACAGGCACCGCCGCTGAAGTACAGCCAATTGAATCAGTTGATGATAAGCTTATCAAAAACCGTATCGGTCAAATCACTTCTAAGTTGCGCGAAGTTTATCTTGATACTGTGCATGGTAAAGTAGAGAAATATCAAAAATGGTTGACATATTTTAATTAAGCTTCCAAATTTCTATTGACATTATCTTTAAAAAATATTAAGGTTAATCCCTTTCAATTTTTTAAATTTTAAAAATATGCAGGTTATTCAAAAAAATTTGCGCAAGTTTTTTGCGTTAACCTTGATAGTCTTATTTATGCTATCACAGGTTTTGTCCGTGGTGGTAATTACCCAAGTAATTGCCGACACGGCAGGCAGTAATGGTAATGAATATGTGGATGATGATGATGATGGTTATAGTGAAAATCAAGGTGATTGTAATGATTTTGATAATACAACTTATCCGGGAGCAATAGAAATCTGTGGTGATAATGTTGATCAAAATTGTGATAATCAAGATTTAGCTTGTTTTCCAGGTCCAGATAATTTAGATGTTGATAATGATGGATTTGACGATAGTGTTGATAATTGCCCTCAGGTTTATAATCCAGAGCAAGAAAATCTTGATAGTGATTTACAAGGTGATGTTTGTGATAGTGACATAGATGGTGACGGAGTAGAAAATATAATGGATATGTGCCCTGAAACTACATTGGGCTCGGCGGTCAATCCAGATGGATGCAGTTCAGATATTGATTCGGATGGTATTATTGATTCTCGGGATAATTGTCCGGCCAGCAGCAACCCAAATCAAATGGATACTGATGTTGATGGCATTGGCGATGCCTGTGATGCCGTGGCAGGTGAAAATCCAGATTTATATATTGGCAGTGTCAATATCAAAAATAGCTCTTTTGAAATAAACGCTTGTTCTTCACAGACTTTTTCTGGTAATTTCCAAATTTCAGTACAGATAAACGGAGTGAATCAGGTAATTAACTCATCTAACTTGGAAGCTAATGTTTGTAAAGCAATATCTTCAGAAAATTTTAGTTATTTTAATTTGGAAGCTAATGAATATTATAATCTTGCAGCTACTATTGATCCGTTTAACGAGATACAAGAATCCAATGAGAATAATAATGTTTTCAATCAAAATGGCTCTATTCCTAATATGATAGGGGCAGATTTGTATATAAAGGAAATAGGCATGGATAGTGTTAATTCTGGATCTTTATATGTTGATATCTGTAATGCGGGAGGTGTTGTCAGCGATGTAGAAGTAGAAATAAATGTGAATGCACATACTCAAACAATATCTTATGGATCAGCGCTTGGCACAACCTGTAAAAGAATTTATTCCTGGGATGTATCATATTTTGAAGTAGAAATGGGCAAAACTTATTTAGTTAATACTCTGATTGATCCTAACAATAAGATTCAAGAAACGAATGAAAATAATAATAGTTTCAGTGACAGTTTGGTCATTATAGCAGATTCTGATAATGATGGAATTGCTGATACAATTGATAATTGTCCGTTAGCCTATAACCCAACGCAGATTGATTCTGATAATGATGCAGCTGGAAATGCTTGTGATGGTACTAATGGTAATAATTATATTGATGATGACGGCGATGGTTATAGTGAAAATCAAGGTGATTGTGATGACTACCTAGTGACCGTGAATCCGGTCATGACGGAAATTCCATACGATGGACTTGATAATGATTGTAATGTAAATACTCAAGATAATCCTGATAGTGATGGCGATGGGGTTGCGGTAACAACAGATTGTGATGATAATAACCCAAATATCGGCGCGGCTACTGATGGCACTTGCGATGCTGATAGCGATGGTTATGTTGATATTACAGCCGGCGGTGATGATTGTAATGATGAATATGCCACTATTAATCCGGGAGAATCAGAAATTCCATATGATGGACTTGATAATGATTGTAATTCAACAACAACAGATAATCCTGTTGATAATGATCATGATGGTCATAATGAGTCAGATGATTGTAATGATAATGATCCAACTGTCTGGGCAACAGAAAGTTATTATGAAGACTTTGATGCTGATGGTTTTGGCGGGGAAGCGGTAACTTTATGCTATATCCCTAATGCTGTTCCAGAAGATTATGTAACCAATGGCACGGATAATTGTCCTGCTATTCATAATCCTAATCAGGCAGATTCAGATGCTGATGGAATTGGCGATGCTTGTGATTCTAACAGTGTTGACGATGATCATGATAGTTATACTGAAGATCAAGGCGATTGTGATGATAATCAAGCGACAGTGAATCCAGGCATGACGGAAATCCCATACGATGGAATTGATAATGATTGTAATGTTTATACTTTAGATGAACCTATTGTAAATGGTACTGAATATACTGATGATGATGATGATGGTTATAGTGAAAATCAAGGCGATTGTAATGATAATCTATCCACAACCTATCCAGGTGCTAAAGAAATATGTGGCGATAATATTGATCAAAACTGTGATTATCAAGATTTAGCTTGTCCAGTAACAGATCCGAATGATGTTGATGATGATCATGATGGTTATAGTGAAAATCAGGGCGATTGTGATGATTCAAACTCAACCGTTAGCCCAGGTAGGATTGAGATTCCTTATGATGGTAAAGATAATGATTGTAAGACTTCAACCAAAGATGATGATTTGGATGGCGATGGCTATACTCATGACGTAGATTGTAATGATACTGATCCAGTTTATAACCCAACTAATCCTTGTCTGCATGTAGATGCTGACGGTGATGGTTATTTTTCAGTTGAATCGGGGGGTACTGATTGCGATGATACTAATTCAAACATTCATCCCAATGCCACTGAAATTCCAAATGACAATGTTGATCAAAACTGTAACGGTGAAGATGGTTTAAGTCCAGAAGATACGCAAGATGTGCCTAATGGTGGGTCAAATATGGATGATGATTATGATGGTTTCACTGAAATGGAGGGTGATTGTAACGACATTAATCCAAATATATACCCAAATGCTGTAGAAACTTGTGGCGATAATATTGATCAAAATTGTAATGATGAAGATTTGCTTTGTGCTGATAACTATTATATTGATGATGATGGTGATGGTTATAGCGAGAACCAGGGAGATTGCAATGATGCCAGCGTTAATGTTTGGAGAAATGGTACATTCTATGTAGATCAAGATGCTGATACTTATGGAGCAGGCACGCCAATAACTTTATGTTACGGCTCAAGTACGCCAGCTGGTTATTCAACTAATAATTTAGATTGCAACGACAGTAATGCTAGTTTGAATACAGGAGCAAATGCCTGTATTAGTGGTAATAATGATGGGGATAACGATGGATATATCAGTAGTGTAGATTGCAATGATAATAATGCGACCGTTTGGCAAACCGGTACATTTTATGTAGATCAAGATGCTGATACTTATGGGGCAGGCACGCCAATAACTTTATGTTACGGTTCAAGTACGCCAGTTGGTTATTCAACTAATAACTTAGATTGCAACGACAGTAATGCTAGTTTGAATACTGGTACTAATATTTGTACCAACGGTGGCGGCACTACTGATGCTGATAGCGATGGGCATCTGAGTAATGTTGATTGCAATGACAATAATGCGACCGTTTGGCAAACCGGTACATTTTATGTAGATCAAGATGCTGATACTTATGGGGCAGGTACACCAATAACTTTATGTTACGGCTCAAGTACGCCAGCTGGTTATTCAACTAATAATTTAGATTGCAACGACAGTAATGCTAGTTTAAATACTGGCGATAAAGCTTGTTCAACCGTGAGCGCTAGTCTATTTCTTACTCCAGGCGGGGCAATAGCTATGTCTTTACAAGATTATTTAAAGAAAAATAATATTGAAATGACTATTGCCAAAAATAAAGCGAAAGTTAAAACCGCTCAAGTTAACGGCAAAATTACCAATCTTGATGCTAAAGTTAGGTATGACGCGACCAGAGATTTAAGATTTACTGATTTAGAGGCTACAGATACAATTTATCCATATGTAGATGTTTTGAAGAAAATGTATAATTCACAATTTCAATATGCCTTAAGTGGTATGAGTAACAAAGATGATGTGGCTAATCCAGCAAAAATCGCCAGATTCGCGCCAAATACGCCAATGACCAGATTATCAGCTACTAAGATTGCCATTGTCTTAAGCGGTAATGAAATCAAAGACAATGTTTCCAGGAATGTGATTTTCTATGATGTGCCAAGAAGCAAGGATGAAGATAGCGAATGGGTTCGAGCAATTATGAATACCGCTTATAGTTTAGGTATTATTAATAAAAACAGCGGTTATGCTAGACCAAATAGCCAAATCACTCGTGTTGAAGCGTTAGCAATATTCACTCGGGCAGGCGATTTATTTGATGATGGTACTTATAAAGTAGATAAATTCAATGATATTGATGACAATGCTTGGTACAAAAACTTAATTGGTTACATGGAAAACAAAATTGACCTTAGCGGCGAGAAAATCAGAAGATTCTTCCCAAATGAAATTGTCACTAGAAGCGAAGGTGTTAAATTGGCGGTCAGAGTGGCAAAAGTCATTCCATGGATTATGGAAAACGTAGATTTAGCAACTCCTCTGCAAGCCGTTAATTAATTCAAAATTTGCTTTTTTAAAAAAAATTAATATAATTAATAACTTTACATTTTAACTTTATAAATATGGGAATAAATAAACCGCGTGGAAGTGCCGGATTAGATACAAAAACGTTATCTGCGAGACTAAATCCAGTTAGGGATGTTGCTACAGTAGCAGGGTTAGCCGTTTTGTTAGGTACAGCTGCAGGATGTGTCCCTTGCAAGGGGGGAGAGTGTGCTGATCAAGGATGGAAGGAAGGAGAAGTTGTGCCTTTAGATAGAGACGACGACGGAGTGGAGGCTTTATATGAGGTGCAATGTGATGGCAGTGTACAAGCATTAGATAGTAACTTAGAAAACGGATTAGATTGTAATGATAGTGACCCAACTATATATCCAGAAGCACCAGAGGTACCATACGATGGAACAGATCAGGATTGTGACACAAAAGATTTAACTGATGTTGATGGTGATGGTCATGATTCAACAGTTGTCGGAGGTGATGATTGCAATGACAATGAATCTTCAATACATCCAGGCGCACCAGAGGTACCATATGATGGGATTGATCAAAATTGTAATGGAGAAGATGGGATAATTGATAGAGATGAAGATGGATATTCTGATAGAGAAGATTGTGATGATAATAATCCAGATATTCATGAAGATTGTATTCCCTCAACAGGGGAAAAAAATTACGCTATTATGTGTGGAGATAAACCAATAGCTTTAGTTGGTGATTGGAGTAAAGGAAAAGTTGAACGAGTATTAATGACACTTAAATTCCCAGCAGGAGCAGGTACAAGTGAATATGCTGTTGTAGGTCCAACTGTCATGGTCGGTACAATGCAGTCAGATACTGCTTTTGTTGAAGTGGCCGGTAGCTCAACTGATGATAATAATTATGTAACATTAGCATCTACTGATTTTTCTGCTCTTACAAACATTATTGTAACATCTGATAGTGTAACGGTTGGAGCTGAGAATTTAGATTGGCCTGATGGTTCGGTAAGTTTAGAGGATTTTCAAGGCGTACCTTATGGTCTTTGTGGTGTCCCTGGGACAGTAGAGGATGTAATGACTGGGGCAGAGATTTCAAGACTTGAAATTCAAGGTGATCAAACAGTTAAATTAGAGGTAGATGCTTCTTTAGTCCATCCAATAGAAGGATGTAATAGTTTTTTGCCAGCAGATGTCGATGGGATCCAAAGTGATGATACTGGATTATGTTTTGATGGCAGTAATGCTGGATTAAAATCAATTTAATAATTAAATTTTAATTTACGATTTATAGCCCCAGGAGGATTTCAAATCCTCTGGGGCTTTTTTTTAAAACCGCATTTTTTTGATTTCTTTTCTCCTTTACAAAATAGAAAATTATTTGCAAAAAAAACAAATTTATATTATTATAACAGAAGCAGAAATTCGTTTTTTAAATAATGGAAAAATTCACCATTAGGCCAATATTTATACCACAAAGAAATAAATTAATTTTAGGGGGTATTTTGCTTTGTATTGCGGGAGTTTTGGTAAGTTTTTACGCTATGACCAATAAAAATCTTACAAAGTTTTTAAGAGAAAATATGGTTAGTATTGCGGAATTGGGGGCTTTGAGTGTTGACGGGGATTTGATTGAGAAAATTCAAACTGTTGATGATATGAGTGGTGATAATTTTCGGATTATTTCTAATGAACTTAATAAGGTTAAAGATGGACATCCAAGCATTAAGTATGTTTATACCATGCGTAAAACTGACACCCCTGACGTGGTAACATTCATTGTTGATGCTGATAATTATTTGACTGTTAACAATCCTGATAAAAATAATAATGGTGTGATAGATCCGGAAGAAGAATTGCCGCAGACCGGAGAATTGTATAATAGCAGCCATGCTCCACAGTTGATGTTGGGATTTGATCATCCCACTGCCGATTATAAAATTAATAGTGATCAATGGGGGACATGGCTTTCCGGTTACGCTCCCATCAAGAATTCCCAAGGAGAGGTTGTAGCTTTGCTGGGGATTGATATGTCCGCGGCTAATGTGGAAGAAGTGCTGAATAGAGCAGAAAGAGCTTCGGGTTTTTTGATAGTTTTGGTGCTGGCAGTGGCAGCTTCCATGTATTCAATTATTACTGTTAAACAGAAAGAATTGCTCTTATCAGAGGAAGCCAATAATATCAAAGGCTCTTTTCTCACCAAAATTTCCCATGAATTAAGAACGCCGATTGTAGCTATTACTGGCTTTGTTGATTTGATTTTTGAGACTAATAAAGGGCTTGAGGCTGATACGAAATCGCATTTAGAATCAATTAATTTATATGCCCAGCGTTTAATACGAAAGGTTAATCATATTATTGATTTTGCGAAAATTAAAGCCGCCAAGATTTCTGTTATCAAAAGTCAATTTTATATTGAGGAATTAATTAATGATGTGAAAAATTCTTTACATCCTTTAATTAAAGAAAATCATATTATTTTTAAAATAGATATTCAAGAAGCCAAAGAAAAAATTTATTTGGATAAGGAAAAAGTTTTTGATATTTTGAGTAATCTGATTGCCAATGCTATTAAATTTACTTCATCAGGAGGAATAATTCAGGTGTCAGCGAAAATAAAACAGCAAATTTTGACTCTGGAAGTGAGCGATACCGGTATTGGCATTCCCAAGCAACATTTAGATAATATTTTTAATGACTTTACTCAATTGGAAACTAATGAATCTTTGCGTAAATATAAAGGTAGCGGTTTAGGATTGTTTATTGTCAAAGGTTTAGTAGAACTTTTACAAGGTGAAATATCTGTAAAAAGTATAGTTAATAAAGGCACTACTTTTACGATAAAATTACCAGTTTAGTTAAAACTTGCCAGTAATTCGCAATTAATAATTAACAATTAGTCCGCTACTATTATTTTTTGTCGTTCTAATCTTCTAGTTCGTGCTTTTTCTTTATTTTTAAGCCTCCAACCGGATTTAATCGGTGATTTTCTGTGTGGACTTTCTTTGTGAGCTTTAATGCCATGAGCATGTCGACCGCGCCGTGAACTCATATAAGTTAATGTTTTGAGATAATAATTTTTGCCAAAGCATTATGCTATAAAATTATTTTAAAATCAAAGGGAATTTGAGTCGGAACTTTTATTTTGAAAAACTTGCCTTTTTAATAGTTTTATGTTGTCTTGGCTTAAGATGAAAAATTTAATATGAAAACTCACCATCTATCACAAATGCCAAGTGTTTATGCAGAGCAATGTTCACGGCCTTTAGGTTTACCTTTAGTTGTGGCAGATACAACAATTTGTTGTCGTCATATTATTATAGATATAGGAACTGGCGAAACAACCTACGATAGCGGCGATCAGCCTGGGAGCTTAGAGGATGATAAGTCTCCATTTCCCACTTCTCTTCCTGAGCCTAGATTAGAAATAGTGCCAGAATCGCCTAAACCAGAAATAGATTCATCTCAGATGCCATTTCCTCCTGGGACGCCAATACCAGATTTGCCTTTGCCTCCCATTAAACGTCCTGAAAGAGATTGGATAAATTAAAATATTAAAGGCTGATGGTATTAATAAACTTATCAATGGCTTCTTCTTTTGTTGCCCAGGAAGTTACTAGTCTAATCGCGGAATTTTTTTGATCAATTTTTTGCCATACATAAAATTCATATTTTTGGTGCAACTTGTTAATTAATTTATTGGGGAAAATTGGAAAAATTTGGTTTGATGCTGGTTCAGTTAAGAAATTATAGCCAAGTTTTCTTATTGCCTTTACTAATTTAAAAGCCATTAAATTGGCATGATTCGCTAATTCAAAAAATAAGTTATCTTGAAATAAAGTCAAAAATTGTAGTCCTAATATTCTGCCTTTAGCTAATAACGCGCCTTTTTGTTTTAAATTAAATCTGAAATTTTCTTTTAGTCTGTCATTATTTATAATGATTGCCTCGCCTAACAACGCCCCATTTTTTGTGCCGCCGATGTAAAACACATCAACTAATTTAGATAACTGCGCTAAAGATAAATCATTGACGAGCGAAGTTAGAGCTGAAGCAAGACGAGCGCCATCAAGATATAGCAGTAGATGATTTTTTTTACAGTATACTGATAATTGTTGTAATTCTTTTTGGCTATAAATGCTGCCAATTTCGGTGGAATTAGAAATAAATACTAATTTTGGTTTAACCATGCGCTCATCCTGATGCTGAGCAAGCACAGTTTGAATATTCTGGGGAGTTAATTTGCCATCTTTAGACTCAATAATATTTATTTTGTGACCAGAGGCTTCTATGGCTCCAGCTTCATGGACCGCAATATGTCCTGTACTAGCGGCAATGACTGATTCGTAAGGTTTAAGAATGGCGGAAATAACAATTAAATTTGCCTGTGTTCCGCCAGAGACAAAATGAATGTCAGCTTTTGAATTTTTAATTATCTTACGAATGAGGTTAGCGGCTTGTTGGCAGTAATTATCTTTGCCATACCCATCTTCTTGCTCTAGATTACCATGGCTAAGAGCTTGTATGATTTTTGGATGAGCTCCTTCAGCGTAATCATTCTTAAAACTGTATTTGGGCATAAGGTGAGAATGAAAATATATTGAAGATTAAAATAAGATTGAGAATAAAAATTAAGGAGAAATTTGCTGAGGTAAATTTCTGGTCAGGGAGACCGGACTTGAACCGGCGACCACACGCACCCCATGCGTGTATTCTAGCCAACTGAACTACTCCCTGGAGATTTATGATAAATTTAAAAAGCTAGATCAAAGATAATATAGCAAATTGTTTGAGAATGAAAAATGAAGAAAAATTTAAGAATTTTTACTCTATCGATCTTAGAAATTCGTCATATTCATAACCAATCTGCCAGCATAATTGGAAAATAGATTTCATCATTGCGCTCAAAGTCTGACTCTGGATAATGGCTCCGATTAGTTCTGTGGGGCTAAAAGCGCAAAAAGAAATTTTTTTATTATAAATGGTGATTTGCCCTTGAAAGTTAAAGAGATTATAGGGGAGAATAATGTGTTTGGTTAAACAATTTGCAAAAAAATCTTTATTGATTTTGGTGTTGATGAATTCGGTACAAATTAGATTAGATTTAATGCCGTTAGCTGTTAATTTTGGCAGAAAATCTTTGGTAAGGAAGCCGGCAATTTCTTTATCTAGTCCATTTAAATTGATAAAAGCGGAAATTTCAGTTTTTTCTTTCAGAATATCTTCATACATAATTTTGATTTCCTCAATTCCTTCGTAAAAAGTAGCAAAAGGACTTAATTTTTGCAAAAAGGGTGTGGCTTTAAGAAATTTCTGTTCATTTTCTGCCGCTTTGAGCTTTTGTTTGTCAATATGAGCCTTCAAATTGTCAATTAAAGAAGCATTTAAAGTAAAATATTTAATATTGTTCAGGTTTTTGCATTTGCAGATGTCTTTACGCCATAAATCATTTAAAATACAATAGCCCGTAGTGCGTTTGAGATTAGCTTTATTAGCAATTTCGCTGGCTTTGTGAAAACCTTTTAATTCTAATAGGGCCAGATACATACTAGCTTCATTCTCACTAAAACCCAGATCCCTCAATAAATTAGCTAGAAACATTTTTGATAGTAAATTGATCATCAGATAGTTTAATCTTTAAATAATATAAATTAAACATTTCGTTTTGCATTGCTTGCAAAAGTTGCAATTTGCAGAAGAAAAGCTTAATTTTTTAAAGAATATGAAAGGACATTGTTCCTTATTCAACTTTAACCAGTGTTAATTTTGCTTTGTCATAAATCATGTTTCAAGAAACACATTCTAAGTTGATTTGCTTAACGGCGTATGATTCTAAAACTGCTCAATTATTGGAGCAGGCAGCGGTAGATATGATTTTGGTCGGTGATTCTTATGGTATGGTGGTTTTTGGTAGTCAAGATACCAAGACTGTGACTTTGGAACAAATGATCAAAATTGGACAGGAAGTTAGGCAAGGCGCGCCTAATTCTTTTGTGGTGGTGGACATGCCATATCAAACTTATGAAAATAAGCGAATGGCGCTACATAACGCTAAGTTAATTTTGCAAAAAACTAAGTGTGAAGCGATCAAAATTGAGGGCTGCCCCCAAATTGTGAAATTTTTAGTAAAAAATGGCGTTAAGGTTATTGGTCATTCGGGCCTTAAGCCTCAATTTGCTAGTAAGTTTCAAATGTTAGGTAAAAATACCGAAGAAGCTAACAGTATTTATAAAGAGGCTTTAGCTCTGGAAGGAGCTGGAGTTTTGGCTGTGGTTTTGGAGTGTGTTCCAGAAGATTTAGCGAAAAAAATTACTGATAATTTGAAAATTCCCACCATAGGAATTGGAGCGGGAAAATTTACTGACGGACAGATCAGGGTTACGCATGATATTTTAGCCTGGCCAGGGGGAAAAAAATTAAAATTTATTAAACAATATAATAGTCCACACAAAAGTGATTTAGCTAATTTGCAGGATTTTATTCGTGATATTAAGCGGAATTGAAAAAGTTTTGCAATTATTTGTCGTTATGTCATAATCTTCTTAGAAGAAAATTTACAAAAATAAATAGAGGCAAGAGGTAGGTAAAATTTTTTAAATGCATAGGATATGGATATTTTTAGACACAATGCTGATTTACAAGACTTTTTAAAAGATAAAAAGCAAATTGGTTTTGTCCCAACGATGGGATATTTACATGGTGGGCACTTAAGTTTAATCAAAAAAGCCATTAAGGGAAGTGATTGTGTGGTGGTGTCAACTTTTGTTAATCCTACGCAATTTAATGATAAATCTGATTTTGAGAATTATCCCAGGGATGAAAATCGTGATTTGGCGATGCTGGAAAGTTTAAAAAAGATAGATGCGGTATTTTTGCCAAGTATGTGGGAAATGTATGAGGAAGATAATGATAACGTTGATTTGATTAAAAAAGATGAAGCAATGACTTTTGTGATTCCAGAAAATTTAGAAAACTGCCTGTGTGGCAGAACTAGACCTGGACATTTTGCTGGAGTGGTAGATGTGGTGACTAGACTTCTGCGTATTATTAATAATGATAAAGAGGAAGGCAAGTTTGACCATGTTTCCAAAAGAAAATTACCAAAAGTTGAGATGTATTTAGGAGAAAAAGATTATCAGCAGATGAAAATTTTGACTGAATTAGCTAAAACAGAATTTACAAATGTTACCATCATTCCTTGCCCAATAGTACGTGAAACCGATGGATTGGCAATGAGCTCCAGGAATGTTCTTCTTAAGGGGAAAGACAGGCAGATAGGAACAAATTTGTATAAAGGGCTTTGTTTAGCGCGAGATAAATTTTTGAAAATTGATAAAAAAATGATAGCAACAAAGCTAGGCTATTTAGCAGAATTTTTGAATCAAATCCAAGCAAAATTCAAAAAGGATTTAAAACGTTTTCCTCATACCAAAATTGATTATATCGAAATTTTAGATGCGGATGATTTGAGAGAAGTTTCTATAAACTCTCAAAAAATCATCATTGCCGGTGCCATTTTTGTGGGAAAGGTGAGATTAATTGATAATATTGTGATGAATATTAATTAAGGAGCTATTTATAAAAAAAGCCAGAAAACTTGAGCCTTCTGGCTTTTTTAACTTATAAAACATTTAGGCGATTAATTCATGAATATCTTTGTATTTATCTTCCATGCCTAGGTCTTTAGCCACTGACTGATAGGTGATAAAACCTTTGTGCACATTGACACCTTTCATCAAACCAGCGTCTTTTTTGCAAGCTTCAATTGGAGACTGATTAGCCATATCCAATAAATAAGGCAGAGTGGCGTTTGTCAAAGCCTGAGTGGATTGTCGAGCGAATTGACCTGGAATATTTGGCACGGCAGAATAAATAGTACCTTCTAATTCATAAGACGGTTCACTATGTGAAGTGGCATGAGAGCCCCAGATGCAACCACCTTGATCAATGGCTACGTCAATCACCACTGAACCTTTTTTCATGCTTCTAACCTGTTGTTCGTTAACAACTTCAGGGGCTTTCGCTCCAGCTACTAAAACAGCGCCAACAAGGCCGTCAGCTTCTTTGAGAGCTTGATCGAAATTTTCTTTGCTAGGGACTAAGACTTCCACATTTTTACTTAAATTAGGCCCTAAATATTCAGTTAAAATAGTTTGTAATTCTTTTACCCTATTTGGATTAATATCAAAAATTTTCACTTTTGAACCTATACCGCCTGCAGTTTTAGCTGCGCTTTCGCCAACTACACCGCCGCCTACAATCATGATATTGGTTTGTTTGGTGCCAGGCACAAAACCGCAAGTCCTACCTCGGCCTCCATGTTTGATCTGCAATAACTCAGCAATGTATTGAATGGCGGCAATACCAGCAATTCTACTCATTGGGTCAAGCAAAGGTAATCGTCCTTTTTTGTCTTGAACGGTTTCATAGGCAACAGCGGTGATATTATGTTTTAAAAGATGTTTTGTTAAACTGGGATCTACACCGGAAAGATGAAAATAAGTAAAAATTGTTTTATCCTGCATTTTTTCGAATAAATAATATTCTTCAGGCAATGGTTCTTTGACTTTCACCAAAATATCGCATTTTTCCGCAATTTTGATAGGTTCTTTTTCCAAAATGGCCCCTGCTTCTTGGCATTCATAATCATGATATCCAGCGCCATTAACAGCAGTTTCTTGGATGATTACTTGATGACCGGCAGAAGTGAGTTTTTTGATGCCTTCAGGCGTAAGGCCAACACGGTTTTCATTGTTTTTGATTTCGCGCAAACAACCAATAATCATAGTGGTTAGGTTAAGAATAAAGATAGAAACCAAATTAGTTTCTTTTTGGTTAAACTAAATCTATACGCATGTGTTTTTTTTTGCAAATTTTCTAAGATTTGTTATGAAAACTAATTTGCTTTTTGAGGCAAAATATATTAATTTTATTTTTTAGCCTCTACATAAATATCCCTGGGTTTTGCACCATTTGAAGGACCGATGTAGCCTTTTTCTTCCATGATATCAAGAAGTCTTGCGGCTCGAGCATAGCCAACAGAGAGGCGTCTTTGCAGTAGTGAGGCAGAAGCCTTGCCACTTTGCTTAATAAGTTCTAAGGCTTGTGATAGCATTTCATCTTCATCTCCACCTACATCATCATTATAAGTTGCATATTGCCCTGATCTATTACTGAAATCCATTGATGCAATTTTTGGGGAAAGTATCTCATCAATATATTCAGGATCAGAGGTGAATTTAATTTTATTTGTTACTTTATCAACTTCTTGTGTTGAGACATAAATTCCCTGTATTCTTATTAATCGTCCTAAAGCTCCTGATAAATAAAGCATATCACCATTGCCAAGTAAATCTTCCGCTCCATAGCCATTAATCATGGTTCTGGAGTCAATACCTGAAGCTACGGCAAAAGCGATTCTGGCCGGAATATTGGCTTTAATTAATCCAGTCACCACATCAACTGAAGGTCTTTGGGTGGAAACCACCAAATGCATGCCAACCGCCCTAGCCATTTGCGCAATTCGACAAATTGAAGCTTCGACTTCCTTGCCGGAAGTCATCATCAAATCAGCCAATTCATCAATCATGATGATGATTTTTGGCATTTTTTCAATTATTGCTTTATCATGATTGTATTCATCAATATTTCGATGGCCGGAATTGGCAAGAATTTGATACCTTCTATTCATTTCGATGGTGGCCCATTTTAAGGCGATGGCCGCTTTATCAGGTTCGGTAATTACTGGCGTTAATAAATGAGGGATAGAGTTGTATTTTTTAAGTTCCACTCTTTTTGGGTCAATCATGATGAATTTCAGTTCACTGGGAGAATTATTATATAATAGTGAGATTAAAAAGGAATTGGCGGCTACTGATTTGCCGGAACCGGTTGCTCCTGCAATTAATAAGTGTGGCATTCTGGCGATGTCTACGATGATCGGCTGGCCGGTGACAGTTCGACCTAAGGCAATTTTTAGTTTTGATTTTTCTTCCTTGTATTCATCAGTTTCCATCATTTCCCGCATGTAGACATTAGCCCTTTTTTGATTAGGGATTTCAATGCCAACGGCGTTTTTGCCTGGGATTGGCGCTTCAATACGAATGGATTGCGCGGCTAAAGCTAAAGCTAAATCACTTTTTAGACTGGTGATTTTTGATAATTTCACATCTTCGGCTGGTTTGAGAGTATATTGCACTACTGTTGGTCCGACATGAATATCGCCCATTACCACTTCAATTCCGAATTGGGCAAGTTTTCTTTTAATGGCTTCGGCTTTATCTTTGAGAAATTTATCGTCTAAATCTACGTTGCCGACTTTATTTTCTAGTAAATCTAAAGTTGGGAATTCCCAGCCGGAATAATCTTTGAAATGGCTAGTGGGCTTGGAGTCTGATCCTTTTCCTAAATCAAGATGAATATTTTTATCTAGAGCCATGTCTTTCAATAAATTAGTCTTTGGTTTTTCCGGAGCAATGATGTTGATTTTATCAAAATCGATTTCATCACTTTCATCTTCATCCACTTCTTCGACTTCGCCATTTTTATTAATGCGTAGTTTTTTTCGGAAATTTTTTGAATTTTTGACATTTCGTTCAATGCTAACTGGCAGTTCTGGTCTTAAAAAATTAATTAAAGACACCAAAGAAATTTCAAAAGTTAACAGGACAGAAATGATAAAAAGGGCAATAAACACCACTTGAGCGCCAATTTTGCCTAAAACTGATTTTAATAAAAAAGCTGCGACAAAACCAATGTATCCACCGTGACTGCCAAGTTGCGCTAAATCAAACATTTGATCTTCAGGAAGGATTAGGTGAAAAGTGCCTAAAACAGCGATATACAGGCAAAACACTCCAAAAATTTTTATTAAACCAACGTTATTTTCTTTTTTAAATAGATTACTAAGTCCTAAAAATATTAAAATAACCGGAAAAGCATAAACGCCCCAGCCAAAGATTGGTTTGAGAAAATTACCCCAGACGCTACCGACAGTACCCAGTTTGCCCCAGAGGCTTAAAACAGTTAAGGCTCCCAGAGCAAAATAAATCACCGCCCAGATTTCTCTGGCTACGCTTGATTCAATCTCTAAACCGCTACCTGATTTTTTTCTAGTATATCTTCGGGATTTTTTTCTGTTAATATCAATGCTTTGTGACCGTTGAGGCATGAATTAAGTGTGAGGGGAATATTTTCATATTGTATTTTACATTATCTTTAGTGTTAATGTATAGTTTTTTAAAAATAATCCATTTTAAGTTTTTTTTCTATAAATTTGACAATATAAAAAAAAGTTTTATATTTAAATCTTGCTAATTTTATAAAAATGAGAAGTAAAAATAAAAGAGAGATTGAGGTCATTAAAAAGAGGGAAGAAGAACAAAGAGATGGATATTTCCCTTTGCACAACAAAGGTACTCAGAGACAATCTAGGGTAGCTAGAATAACACCGGAAGAGGCGGAAGTAAGATTAACAGCTTTAGCAACAAAATATGAAGGACATTATCCAAGAGGTGTGGCCAAATATAGAAGACAATTACAAGCTTTATTAAGACGATTAGACACTTCAACTTTTTTTGGAAGTGAGCCTTTACCTTTTCCGTCGGATGAGTTAAGTGGTAATCAAAGGTTTCAGTTAAATTCAGAATTATTGGCAAGGGTAAAACGAGGCGATATATTATGGGTTGATGGTCAGCGATGCGAATTTTTAGAAGTTGATTCTCAGGCAAAAAAATTGTGGGTAAGGAATGCTTATGGATTAGCTAGGACTGAAAAAGCAAAAGTTTCAGGTATTGTTTCCCTTAGTTTAAGAGAGGCTCGAATTTCATTACACGAAGAATAATATCATTAAGTTTATTTTTTCTTGTTCTTATTGAGATTTTTAGTAATAATCATAAAGACGAAAATTTTTTCGTTTGGATATAATCTGTCCCTATCTAAAATTTAAGATTCCTGTTTGCATTTGCACAGGAATGACATTCAAAATATGATTAAAACACGTTTTGCGCCATCACCAACCGGATATTTGCATGTTGGCGGACTTCGCACCGCTCTATATTCTTATTTATTCGCCCGAAAAAATCAGGGTAAATTAGTGTTGCGTATTGAAGATACTGATCAGGAAAGATTTGTGGAGGGGGCAATGGAAAATCTAATAAGGACTTTGGATATAATGGGCATTGATTATGATGAAGGGGTATATTTAGAGAAATCAGTAGTTAGTGATCAGTGGTCAGTTATTGAAAAAGGAGATTTTGGGTCGTATATACAGTCAAAAAGATCAGGAATTTATAAAAGATATGCAGAAGAGCTTTTAAGTAAAGGATACGCTTATAGGTGTTTTTGTACCAAAGAACGTTTAGAAAAAATGCGTGAAGATCAGAATGCGAGAAAACTTCCGCCAATGTATGATCGGAAATGTGCTTATTTGTCAGAAGATGAGATTGAGGCTGAAGTGAAAAAAGGTAGTTCTTATGTGATCCGTTTGAAAATTCCTCAAGAATCAATTATTGCTTTTGATGACGCTATCCGAGGGCACGTTGAATTTAGGGGTTACCTGATTGACGATCAGGTGTTGATGAAGTCGGATGGTTTACCTACTTATCATTTGGCCAATGTGGTTGATGATCATTTAATGCAGATTACGCATGTTATTAGAGGTGAGGAATGGCTACCCTCTACGCCGAAGCATGTGGCTTTATATGATGCTTTTGGTTGGGAAAAACCAATTTTTGCCCACCTGCCTTTACTCTTGAATCCAGATAAAACCAAACTATCAAAGCGTCAGGGAGATGTGGCAGTGGAAGATTATTTAGCAAAAGGCTATATCAAGGAAGCCTTGCTTAATTTTATTGCATTACTTGGCTGGAATCCTGGGACAGAGCGGGAAATTTTTAATTTAAAAGAATTAACAGAACAGTTTGATTTAAGCCGGATTCAGAAAGCCGGTGCGATTTTTGATCATGCCAAACTGGATTGGATGAATGGAAAATATTTGAGAGAAATGCCAATTGAAGAGCTGGCCAGAGAAGTTTTTGGTATTTTAAAAAAGGAAGACTGGTTTCATTTGGATATTAATGATGAATATTTTGTAGAAGTTTTGAAATTAGCCAAGGATCGAATGACTAAATTTAGTGATGCCATCGCTTTAATGAAATTTTTTTTGGTGGAAAATTTTGATTATGATACAAAATTATTTATTAATGAGAAAATGAAAGTTGATTTGGAAATTTCCAAAACAGCCTTAGCTAAATCTTTAATAGCTTTGGAAGCTTTAAACACTGAGGATTTTAAAAATGAAGAAAAAACGAAAGAAGTCTTAATTAAAGTAGTGGCGAATTTAGGGCTTAAAAATGGACAAGTCCTTTGGCCAATTCGGGTGGCACTCACTAATGAATCATTTTCTCCAGGAGTGTTTGAATTATTGAGAGTGATGGGAAAAGAGAGAAGTCTGGAGAGGATGAAGATGGCTTTCAAACTACTTACCACTCTACCTACCCTACTTAACTAGCCATATCCATAAATATTAATATTAATGGTATAAAAATCAAAGCCACTAAAGTGCTCAATAAGACAGCAATGGAAGCTTTTGCAGGTTTGGTTTTAAAAATTGAGGCATAAGAAACTGTATTACCGGCAATCGGCACGATAGATTCCACCAAAAATACTTTATAGGTAATCTCATTGAATAAATGCAAATAATTTTGATCCAGCCAAATCAATGAATAAGCAATCAAAAACCATAAACCAAATTTATTCAACATGCTTAATAATATAAATTTGCCATCAAAATCTTTCTGACTGATTCCCGCTAATCCCAGGCCAATAATCATCATGCCAAAAGCACTATATCCGCCTTTTAACAAATTAAAAACTTCTATTAACGCCTGAGGGCTGGACAAGGCAAATTTATTAACAATCACACCAATAATAAAGGCATATAGGACCGGTAATTTAAGCAATTTAAGCAAAGCAGATTTGAAATCAGATTTTGATCTAGCAAATAAATAATAGCCAAGCGTGCTTTCAAACAAAGATAATCCTAAGATTAAAGTAGCCGCGATTGGTAAAGCTTGTTCGCCAAAGAGCATTAGGCATAGGGGCAATCCCAAATAACCGATGTTGCCAGCCGCGCTGGCATAAGCAAATAGAGTTCTGGTAGAATCTTTCCATAAAAATTTGCCAATAAAAAAAGCCATTAGCGCAATCGAACAAACAATAATGTAAAAAACTAACGGCAGCAGGAAAAAAGTATTTTTAATCTCTGCCTTATAAACGCCCAAATACACTACGGCCGGCAGTAAAAAATAAACCAGCATTTTTGCGATTGATTCTTTTTGCACGGCGTGATATTTTCCCGCCAAAAACCCCAAAAATAACAATATATATAATGGCGCTAATTTCGTTAAAAGTGATAAAAAAATTGCCATAACTTTAATATAAAATATTATTGAAAATTCGCGCCTCTTACTTCACCCCCCACACCCACACCCCATCCCAATTTATGGCTGGCGGGTTGGAGATGAAATGATCGCATCTTTCTAGGTATATTTTGCTTGGCTCATCATTTGGACGTACTTGAAGAACTTGATTAAAATATTCTTTAGCTTGAGTGAAGTTTTTTTGTTGATAAGAGTCAAAACCTTTTTCAAAATTTTGTATCACTGGTAATGCCTCTTCAGTCAGATGTCCTTTTTCCGCTAAAAGTTCATAAATTGTTACAGCGATATTTTTACCTTTCACCCTAATTTTATCCAATCTTCTAACTTCAAATTTATCTTTTACTTTTTCATATGTCATTTCGCTAATACATGAATGAGTTCCATATTGTTTATTAATGCCTTCTAATCTTGAAGCAAGGTTTACATTGTCACCTATAGCTGTATATTCCATTCTTACTTTTGCTCCCATATTACCTATCAATGCAGTACCCGTGTTAATTCCACATCGAAAATTTAAAAGTGGTTTATTTTCACGCGTCCATTTTTCATGCAAAGCTATCAAAGCATTTCTGGCTTCAATAGCAGTTTTGCAGGCATAATAAGCATGGTCTGGTAGATCTAAAGGTGCCCCCCAAAAAGCCATAATTGCGTCACCTTCAAATTTATCAAGTGTTCCATGATTTTGGAGAATAATATTGACCATCACTTCACAGTATTCATTTATCAAAATAATTAAATCTTTTGGTTTGAATCGTTCTGACACATTTGTAAAATTTTCAATATCAGAGAAGAATACTGTAATTTCTTTTTCTTCTCCACCAAGAGCAACCATTTCTGGATTTTCAGTGATTTTTTTAACTATTTCAGGATTTACATATTTGCCAAAAGCCAACTGTAATTCTTTTTTTGATTTAATTTCAGTGAAATATCGATATAAATAAACTGAAATAAAACTCAAAACTATAGCTATATATGGATAAACCATATTCATGATAATTCCATGATTGAAACTTATTTTTGCAGTAAAAAAATAAATAATTCCCGCCAAAAACACATAAACAATTGATGAAAAAATCCCCAAATACAAACAGGCAAAGCACGAAATTAAAGTTACAATAAATAAAGTCAACCCCTGTCCAAAATCACTCTGGTCAGAAAGGAAATCCTGATCAATGATGGTTTGTATGGCATTAGCGTGTATTTCCACTCCAGGCATTGGAATGGCATCGGAAGTTGGAACCATCCTTAAATCTTGGAAAGCTGGTGCGGTAGGGCCAATTAAAACAATTTTATTTTTAAATGCACTTTCAGGTATTTTTCCATTTAATACGTCAACAAAAGAGTAATATTTATAACTATATGGTTTATTAAAAAATTTAATTTTAAATTGACCATCAACAACATTTATATATTTACTTTTATCTTGATTTAAATAATATTTTTGTTCTATTTTATCATAAAAATAATCATTAGTATTAATATTTAAAAATTTTCTACTGATAATCACAGCAAAATTTTCAATTATATTAATACCATCATAACTGCCTATATTAAAATTACGAAGAACGTCATCATTTGTTAATGTTTTTATTTCTCCTATTTCAGCACTACTTGAATATATATCAAGAGATTTTGTCTCAAATCCCTTATCAGAAATAAAGAATAGTTCTTTAAAATAAGTACTATTTTTATTTTTACTCATTTGGGCAAGAATAACTTTATTATCTTTAATTGCTTTAGCAAATAACTGCTCATCTTTATCATTTTTTCTAAAAACATAATCAAATCCAATTACTTTTGCAGATGAAACTTTATTTAAAATATCAATAAAATATTTATATGGCCATGCATTTGATAAACCTAGCATTTCATCACTTATACTATCTTTATCCATCGCAATAATTACAATGTTAGGACTTACTCTATCTTTACCATGGAAAGAATCTGAAATTTTTAAATGTAAATTATGAAAAATGCCAGCATAATTCAAAACGATCAAAATTAAACTTAAAATAAATATATTTATAGATGCAAAAATGATTTTTTTCTTTTTCAAAGGTTTTTTAAAAAAATTCTTTAAATTAAGTTTAGCAAAATATATAAAATTTCTCAAAAAAAATGTCATTTCTGGTCTTTGCATGAATTTCTGGTTAAGGAACTGTTAAAAATCAGGATTTTTTTATAAAGATCTCTTGAAAAGGGGGGAAATAGTGTGAAGATGAAAGATATGATGAATGATGTAGTCAGTAATCGGTAGTCAGTAATCAGTAAATTTTTATTATATGTTTAAACTACCTTATAAGAAATTAAATATTTGGACGATAGGAATTGAAATAGTAAATGAAATTTATGAAATTACAGAAAAATTTCCGAAAGAAGAAATTTTTGGATTAACTAGTCAAATAAGAAGATCAGCAGTTTCTATTCCTTCTAATATAGCTGAAGGTAGTCAAAGGACTTCAAATAAAGAATTTGCTAATTTTATTTTAATAGCAAAAGGTTCATTAGCAGAACTGCAAACTCAATTATTAATAGCTAAAAATCTTCAATATTTAAATAATGATAAATTTGAACAAATAAATGGTAAAGCTGGAAATCTAAATAAAATGTTGTATAGATTTTATTTGAGTCTTAATTCAAGAAATAACAACTGACTACTGACTACTTATTACCACCTAATCCCCCCCTCCTATGCCCAAACTTTTCCTTTTCCTTCTCCTTATTCCTACCCTTGCCTTTGCCGCCTTGCAGGTACCAATGACTACGCAACTTCCATCACAGACTTATGGGAATGGATCTTTGGAAACAAATTATGATGATGGTAATATTGATTATGCAAAAGATATTGAATTTCTGAAAAATATGCAAAATACAATGAATGATCAGGAATTTAAAGAAATTTCAAATACAACCATTCAAAAATTAAAAGATCAGGGCGTTATTGATAAAAATGCAGATGCAAATAATAAAGATTTTCCATTAACAAATGTTTTATTTTCATTGATAGCCTTAGGAGGACCTTTGGCATATAAAATCTCAAAAACTTTTAAAAAATCATATGATGATAAAATTAATTTACAATTAGTCCCTATAAATAAAGAATTACAAAATCTACAAAGAATAACTATTCCATTAAGTAACAAACTTATACAAATGGACAGAACAATCAAAGAACAGGAAAGAAGACAGAATGAAATTTTAAAAAATCCCAAATTGTGGAACAATAGAAAATATCAAAAAGAATATCAAAATATTGGAAGATTAATTGATTCATTACAAAGAGACAAAATAAGCAGTTCTCAAGAACTAAAAGAACTTCAACAGAAAGAAAATTATTTCAAAATAATTATAGATCATGCCAAATCAGGAAATCTTTCTGATTTGCACAACTATCAACAATCCAAAAACAGAAGATCAACCCCAATCTCAAATGCAATTATTTCAAAATCAAAAGAAGTTTTCACTGGTGTCTTAACTTTGAAAAAATATTTGAGTTCAGTAAAAAATAATACAACTGTTGCTAATGCCTCTAGGTTTAATAATGTGGTAGCGAGTACAAGTATTTCAAGTGTAAGCAAAAGTACTATAAATATTAATCCAGGTATTTTTGGCTCAATACCTTATCCAGTTGATGACGTGAAAATATTTGCAATGTTTGGAATAGATGAAACTTTTTATAGAAGTTTAGGCTATGATGGTGGTCATAGAGGTGTAGATTTTAATGTACCAATTGGCACTGCTGTGAAATCTGTAGCTGACGGAGTTGTCAGTGAAGTGGGCTATCAAGAGAAAGGATATGGTTATTATATAAAAATAAAACATAAAATAGGAGATCGATATTTTGAGACTATTTATGCTCATGGCAAAGAAAAATCTAATTTAAAAGTTGGAGATACGGTTAAGCAAGGGAACTTAATAATGTTATCAGGAGATACTGGAATAGGTGGAGCCCATCTTCATTTTGGGCTCAGATTATTAAATAAAAATGGAAATGTTATAAATGAAAGTGATATACATAAAGGCTACATAGACCCAATTTCATGGTTCAAATCATATTCTGGACAAGCAACTGAGGTGAATGGATTATGGCCAGACTGGGTTAACAAAGAACTTACATGGGCATTGGATCGTAATATTATTAGTCCTGATTCTATTATGCAGATAATTGCCTCAACTGCAGTCAAATATACAATGTTAGAAATTTTATTTAATTTTCAGAAAATAATTAAAGATAGCAAAACAATAACAAATAGAAAAATTCTTGGCGAATGGCCAATTTGGGCCGCAGATGCTGTTAATTGGGGAATTAACAAAGGAATAGTTAATGAAAAAAGTGTTATGAGTGCTGTTGATAACGAATCTTTTAAATACACATTTATTACAATGTTATATAAATATTATTTAAATGTTTTAAACGGATCAGCTTTTGCAGGTAAAATTATTGATGGTTCTTGGCCAGATTGGGCAGATACTGCGGTAAGTTGGGCAATTAATAATGGATTAATTGATTCAAAAGAGTCTGTTATGCAAGCAGTATCATCAGATGCAATGAAATATACTGCAATCAAAATGCTTTATAGATTTTCTAATATATAAAAATATGAAACTTTTTCAAATAAAATATTTATTTTTAGTTTTACTGGTAACTTTATTTAATTTAAATTATGCATTCGCAAGTGAT
>Ga0208977_1000043_pt1 | contig 152435 bp, 129 predicted proteins | sample RifOxyA2_FD_184030 | JGI IMG/M metagenome (GOLD analysis project Ga0208977, IMG submission 184030) | Groundwater microbial communities from Rifle, Colorado - Rifle Oxygen_injection A2 (SPAdes) | ecosystem: Environmental > Aquatic > Deep subsurface > Groundwater | place: Rifle, Colorado, United... | reverse complement strand
TTTTTCTCCTTCCGCGGGAAACATAGATTTGTATTATAACACAATATTGAGAAGTTCAGTTGAAGTTGGTATGTGAGAAAATTTGTTAAAACTTAACACAAATTTATAAAATAGTTTATAATATAAAAAAACAAAAGGAGACTTACATGACAGAAATATTGCTTGAAATTAGAGTCGTTCTTAACGCAGACCACAATGAATTAAAGGGGAACAGGCTTTATGTTGCCGCATCGGAGCTGAATAATCAAATAAATGAAATAATGCTGGATCTTTTGGCGGAAGAATATAATGTCAAAAAAAATAAAATAAAAATTATGAAAGGCCAAAATTCAATACAAAAAACTATTAAAATTATTTAAATAACAGTTCCTTCAGGCGGCGCAATAGTAATAATCCCTGAAATTATCTTAGAGTTAGGTATGATTTTACGCTTATTATCAGAAGTTATTAAGGTGGTAGAAAATATTTTAATTTCTTCAACTTTACCTATTATTTTGACAGTGTCATTAATATCTCCAATTTCAACATTGTCTCCAAGCTCAAAAGGCTGAGATATTATTATCATCAAACCAGCTGCAAAATTAGCCAGTGCTCCTTGAAGCGCTAAAGCCATTGCCAAACCAGCGGCACCAATTAGAGCAATAAAAGACGTTGTTTTAATCCCTAATTTTTCCAGAAAAGATAAAATCACAAAAATAATTATGACATAATAAATAAGGTTGCCAATAAAAACAACTAGTGTCTTATTTGTTTTTGATTTTAGCATGGCTTTTTGTGCAATATTGGAAACTAAGCGAGCAAACCAAACGCCAAAAACAAGAATAAATATAGCTACCAATATTTCCAGCCCATTAGTAGTAAAATATAATTTTATTGTATTAATTAAATCAAACATATAGTCAAATTATACACTATATGGAGATACAAATAAAATGATGGCGGTTACAACATGTAGCATTGACAAAATAAATAAAATGAGTTTTTTACCGAAGATTTAATTACAGGCGATGCAAAAGATACGGGATTTATACCTATGGGATCTAAAGCTGTTGGTTCTGGAATGACTCCTTACATGCGGATGAAAACAAGAGGTGGGGATTTAGTCGCAGAAGCTTTGCTTACGGGGAAAAAGATTGCAGTGCTTGGAACAGTTGAAGTAAGCGATTTTATGCAAACTTCGGGACAAAGTCCAGCAGGGCTTGATGCAGGCGTTCAACAATTTATAAGTATTTGGAATGCCCTCGGAGGATCTCCTGAAGCTTATGATGATTCAACCTGCTTTAAGCAGCAAGTAAGGACAATGGCAGAATACATGGGATGGGCTTTTATGTATGGAATGGTTCAGCAAGGATATGAAGCATCAATGCCTAGTTGGCCGGCAGGTGCAACGCTTACTTATCCTCTTGCAGACTCTAATGATTTGATAGGTTCTATGGAATGCAAACTTGTATTTAGCGGCACACCATCAGGTGAAATATCAATAACAATGACCGCAAGTGAAGATGGCTATGGGGCGCCTAAATCAGGAAGTTATTCAGGTACATCAACACTTATAATCCCTGAAGGAACAATGCTTGCAACTGCTACAATGCTACTTGAAGACACAGGAAATGGACCAGATCTTACATCAATAACGATTACTGGAACTACTTCTCCTGACGGTAATATTGTTTCTACTGTAATGCTTCCCGGCGGCACAGGCACAGGGACATTAAAAAATAGCGCAGGGACACAGATAGGCACTATCGAATTTACATCAACTGGCGGGACTTTGTATATGGATACCGGAACATCTGAAGCCTTTACTTATTAAAGTTAAAAAGCAGAAAAACAGATAGTTACTTTGAACGATTTAATTTATCTAGAATTTCGGTAATTGTTAAAAACTCTTCAGGCCTTCTAGGTTTTTTAAAGAATTGGCTTTCAAAAAGACCTTCCAGATCACCATAATTATATCCTGTAGGAAAAACAACTCCTTCCTCTAAATTGTTAACAAGCTCTTCAAAAGAAGATGCCCTATTTTGAGCTAAATCATCCTCCAACAACAAAAATCCTTCCATAGGATCAATAAAATATTTTAAAGTAACTATAGTAAAACCGATAATAATACATCTCAAATCCTGTTCCCTTTCTAAAACCAAGGGCAACAATCTAAAAGCAGCCTCTTTCGCAAGTTTTTCCTTGCTTTGGCGTAGAGTATCAATACGAAAAGAGCTTCTTCGAGTGGCTAATTGTAAAGGCCTTATACCTCCAAATACAACACAAGCATTAAGATCACCCCAATAAGAAAAAACATTTGGAACCAATAAATCTAAACCTTTAACAGTGGGAATCCACTCCTTATGATGAATATACGATCCTCTATCCAAATTATAAAGAAACGCAACAATCTTAGGAGCAGGAATCTTTGCCTTCAAAAGCGCAGGCAAGGGAATAAAATATAATCCTTCTCCGCTATTATCAAAATGGAGTAATCTTTTAACTAATTCAGCAAATTCATCGGGAGTATAATCATTATTGCGCGCAGCGTCAACAGAAAATCTTAAAAGTTCAAAAATATTTCGTGACTTTTCATACTCTTTTTCCAGGGAACGATACTTTTTAATCTTTCTAAGATTCCCTGCAAAATGACCTTTAAACTTGGAATTGCTCAAAACATCTGGCATAATTCCAAAACTTGAGCCATATGGCAGCCTTCTATCGTTTTCAACATCCCTGTGAGCCTGCTCTCTCATACAAATAGAGTTTAAGATCTCTACAGTATTTTTTCTGGGAATACCATACCTTATAAACACAACAGCAACCTTTACAGCTTCAAAAATTAAAGAATCACATATTTTTAAAGGAAGATGAGTTTCAAATCCTGATGTACGATCCCTTGAAATATCATTTATTAAATCGAGATAAAAAATCATGTCTTCACGAGTAGGCAAGCCTTCCACATGATACAAATGTTTTATAACCATTGAGAAAGAAGGGTTGAGTCCAAACTCTCTTTGTAATTTCGAAATTTCTCTTGCTAAACCTGTTCTATATCCATATCCTCTCAAAGCAAATAACAATCTATCTACAGGTGTTTTTTTGATAAAGGGCCCTACCCTGTCAAGCGCTCTATTTATCTTTGGACTAGCATACACCCTTTTTTCAACAGTCCTAAAGAAATTCATTTTAATTTCCTCCTTATTTCCTTATCAGTACTAGCTCTGTCTTCATGGTTTTACATCGAACAAAACCAGCTAGAATTGCAAGGTTCTTTATAAAAATGGGACTGTTGCGAAAACCTTAAAATTACGCGTGGAGGTACCGTGCTTATCCCTTCGTTAAGATATCTTTAAACTCTTTTTCCGATAAAATCTTAACGCCAAGTTTTTTTGCTTTATCATGTTTAGAGCCGGGGTCAACCCCTGCAACTACATAATCAGTATTTTTAGAAACAGAAGATGAAGGGTGCCCTCCCATTTTGCGAACTAATTCCTCGGCATCAGGCCTAGTCATAGACTCAAGCCCTCCTGTAAAAACAAAAGTCTTCCCCTTAAATGGTTGTGGGCCAGATTTTTTTTCCGCGATTATATTAACCCCGGACTTTTTAATCTTCTCAACCAGGTGACGGTTATCCTTTTGGGAAAAAAAATGCTTCACAGATTTTGCAACCTTAGGTCCAACTCCCTCAATTTTTTCCAGGGCTTCTTCTTTAACATCAAACAAATCATCCAAAGAATCATAATGTCGCGCTATTAAAGATGCAACATGACGGCCTACCATCCTTATGCCCAAACCGTATAAAACCCTATAGTGGGGCACTTTTTTGCTTCTTTGAATTGAATCAATAATATTTTGAGCCGATTTATCCGCAAATCTTTCAAGTTTTAACAAATCATCTTTTCTTAAAGAATACAAATCGGCAATATTTTTAATAAATTTATTTTCAACAAGTTGTTCAACAACAGCAGGCCCGACATGTTCTATATCCATGGCTTCTCTTGTCGCAAAATGTATGATCCTCTCTTTAACCTGGGTAGGACAAGAAGCATTTATGCATCTTAAGATAGATTCACCCTCAGGCCTATAAAGCTCGTAGCTACAAACAGGACACCTCTTTGGCATATTAAACTCTTTTTCTTTTCCCGTTCTTTTCTCTTTTATAACTTTTACAACTTCAGGAATAACCTCTCCCGCTCTCTGAACAACAACATGATCTCCTATTTTTATCCCCTTACGTCTTATTTCATCTTCATTATGAAGAGTAGCTCTTTTAACTGTAACTCCCGCCAAATGAACAGCCTTTAAATGCGCAACGGGAGTTATAGCTCCCGTCCGCCCAACTTGAACTTTAATATCTTCGATCACAGTTTCAGCCTGCATAGGAGGATATTTAAAAGCTATAGCCCACCTTGGGGCGCGAGAGGTCAAACCCAAAGTCTGCTGATCATTAAGGTTATTAACTTTTATAACTATACCGTCTATTTCATAATTTAATCTCTCACGCGCCTCATTCCAATATTTAATATATTTTTCAACCTCTTTTATCCCCTCACAAATTTTTATATTTCGATTGACTTTAAATCCTAATTTTTTTATATATTCCAGGTTTTCATAATGTGTTTTAAATTTTGAATGCGGGATAATTGCATAGTAACAAAATATATCAAGCGGACGGGAGGCTGTAATTTTTGAATCTAACTGTCGCAGAGATCCTGCCGCGGCATTTCGAGGGTTTGCAAACTTAGGTTCATCTTCTGTTTCACGCTTTTCATTTAATTTAACAAAATCATCGTAAGGCAAATAAACTTCTCCCCTGACTTCAATGTCTATTGGCTCATTTAGAATTAAAGGTATGCTTTTTATTGTTCTTAGGTTTTGAGTAATATTTTCCCCATGTACCCCATCCCCCCGAGTTGATCCCTCAACAAAAACCCCTTTTTTATAAGTCAAAGTTACAGCTAACCCGTCAATTTTAAGTTCACAAACATACTCGATTTTATCTTTTTTTATTCCTTCCCTAACCCTCTTGTCAAACTCAAGGAATTCTTCTTCATCCATTGCATTATCAAGGGATAAAAGCGAAACTTTATGAGTAACAGAGCTAAAAGATGAAAGAGGTGTTCCCCCTACCCTACGGGTCGGTGAATCATCTGTAATAAATTCCGGATATTTGTTCTCAAGCTCTATAAGCTTTCTAAAAAGCTTATCATATTCATAATCAGAAATTTCGGGTTTGTCTAAGACATAGTATAAATGCTCATGACGTCTAATCTCTTTGCGAAGCTCATTAATCTCCATATGTACTTTTTCCTTGCTCATTTTGGTTATATTGTATTACATGAAAAATCTTCTATCAATGGTTTATTCTTGCAGATGACAAAAAATCTTCAAAAAAATCATACCTGTAGTGCCTTTGAAATAAAAACAAAACACTGGAAAATAAATTGAAATCGAAGCGAGAGTTTGTTCGACAAAAAAACATACATAATACTTTTTAAGGAGAAATAGATGTCAATAAACAGTTTATATTCTACGTTTTTCATGCAAACAGATCATGTGCCGGATTTTTTGGAATTAAAAAACACAATACAATCTTTATCTGAACAAAAAAACAATGCAAAGACAAGGAAATCAAGACGCGTGATAAAAAGGCTGCTTAGGGACGAAAAAGAAAAACTAAAGAGAGCCTTATATCAAAAAGAGTTGATGTACAAACATCTCTATAAAGAGATTTCCAGAAAAACCTCTTATATAAGTAAATATGCAGAAAGAGCTGAGATAGAATCAATTATTTCAAGCAATGGGAATAAGCCTTTAGTCATTATATTTTATGATGAAAATGCCTTTTACGAACCTGCGTTAGACGTCCCCAATAATCAACAAATAGATGCCGATTTACAAGCATATTTGATTTACAGAGATATGGGAGAGACTATAAAATCATTAAATGATAGCAGGCTCCTCGATTTTGCCATATTTAACATGACAACATTAAATAATCTATGGCCCGAAAGCAGAAAATACGGCGCAAAAAACCGGTTTTCAACTGCTCTCTTTTTAAACGGGGAAATGGTTTTTATCTGCAAAGGAGTCCCAAAAACAGAAGAGATGCGAGGAATAATAGCTGATGTTGAAAAAAAAATCCATGAGGACAAAAAGACTGTAAGCGCTGTTGATGAATTAAAAAGAGAGTCTTTATCCCGTAAAACTACTTTGGACATAAATAATCGGGGTTCATCCTTATATCAATTTTCAGATGCTTCAAAAGGGGCTTCCCCTGATGTAGTAAATAACAATTCATCTGCTTTGTATGAAGCTTCTGACCTTATTATGGATTTAAAAACATTTTCTTCTGAAAGATTTTTTCACTCGGCTTTCAATTTTGAAATTAATGGCGAAGGGTTCTACGCAGTTTCTTCTGCTTATTATCCCCACAGTTTAGAGGGACTGTTTGCCCAAACAAATATACAATCTCTTTCTTATGGAAGTACAATTTGCAAAGAAGCTTACATGCCCACAGATGACCCAAGATATAACAGAAAATATGATTTGTACAATTCAGATGGCGTTATAGTGGGAAAGTTGATTCCAAAAGAAAATAATTTAGGCTTATTTGATGTATACTTTTTTGAAGAGCATGACTATGGGTTTCACATTTTACAGTTGGGACATTTTTCACTGCCGCGCCACAAACTGTATTTATCAAAAGGTTTCAAACAAACTTCTTCCCAGTTTATAGAATATAATCCAACTATTGGGAAATACGAGCCCAAAACTTTTTACGGAATGTTTGTTAAAATCCCCGGAACCAACAAAGCAACTATTTATCTTAAAGGGATTGAGCCTGAATCTTCTGTCGTAATAAAAGTAACTGATTTAAAAGGTAATATAAAAAAATATGAATATTCAGCGGATGAAGCATCTTATCCTTTAAGAATTGAACTATTCCCAGGATTCAATAATAAGGTGGAAATAACAATGTCTGATTCCTTAAGGAATTTAGCAGTCAGCAGGGAAAGTATATCCGATATATTTAGAAGTTCTTTTTTCGTAAGAAAATTACAACCAGGGGACAAAAGAGAAATGAGGCTTTATGATCTTATCAAAACATTTGCTGAGCCTGTCGCAGAAGATGCAGAAAAGATAGAATTTAAGTTCAAGGCGGGGTTTGACCCTCAATCTTTACAAACATTATCTGAAAGCATCAACTTCGACTTGAAAATTATGGAAGGCGCTATTAAAGAAGAAGAGCTTGTCTTTATGAACATTTTTAATTTTTTGATGCAGTCAGCACGTGAAGGAGTGTCTTTCAGAAATATACGTGAAGGAGTGGAAAAACTTTTACCAAAACATGAAATATTTTTTTCGGACAATGATAATACGCAAGAAAGTGAACCCCGATTTCCTAATCGGGGTGAAGTCTTTTATACCAACCAAGATATTGCTTTTATTATGAACATATTTTTCAGGCAGGATAAAAACGGCAAAGTTACTAGACGAAATGTTAACCTGGGAAAAATAGAGAGAAGACTTAACTTATTGAGGGAATCTCGCAAAAAAAGGTTGAGAGATGCTTATTTAAAAACCATAGGCAAAAAACAAAAAGCTTATAAACTCTTAACTGACGCATGGAAGGACTCAATAGATTATATGAATTGGGGATGTCTTGTTTTTAATGGTGAAGAAATAATGCTTAACAGAAGAAATGTTGAGGCTGCATTAGAGTCTGATTTTGTGCCAAATGAAATAAAAAACAAACTAAGAAAGTTATTAAATCTTACCAATCCGGAAGATAGCAATAAATCTGTTATAACTTTTGAAATAAACACCGATTAGCTAGTCGACAAATCAGCCTTGAGCGGTTCTATCATGAATAATCTTTCCAAAGTCCTCGGGAGAAAACAAAACAGATTCCAATTTTCCTATTTTGGCCAAATCAACTAAATGTTTTATAGTTAAAGTCTGAGAGATATCAAAGGGATGACTATAGAATCTCTCAAGCTTTGACAGATGTGCTCCACACCCCAAATCATCCCCTATATCAGAAGCTAAAACTCTAATATATGTCCCCTTAGAACATATTACCTCAAAAACTATTTTATCAGGCGCTATCATTTCTAAAAGTTTTAATGAATAGATGGTTACTTCTTTCTCATCCCTTTCTATTTCGATCCCCTTTCGAGCAAGTTCATACAATTTTTTGCCATTAACTTTTTTTGCCGAAAACATGGGAGGCTTTTGTTTTATTTTGCCTGTGTATTTTTTTAATATTTCTTCTATTACGTTGGTCATTGAGGTATGGGGCGACAGGCAAGGTAATTGTCGTGCCTGACCACTAGCAGGAAGAGATATTGGAGTTCCCGTTAAGTCGAGGGTATTGGTCACAACCCCCAACGTCATCTCTGCAGTATATCCCTTATCTCCCTCAAGAAAATATTTAATAAACTTTGTAGCTTTTCCAAAAAAGACAGGCAGCACCCCTGTTGCAAATGGATCGAGAGTCCCCGAGTGCCCAACTTTTGCGGTTTTTGAAATATTTCTTAGTTTTGCGCAAACATCAAAAGAAGTCCAATCTGGCGGTTTGTTGACTAATATTATTCCATCCATATGTTTAGTCTCCAGCAATCAGAAAAGTACTATTTATAAGCATAACTAGTTATTTTTCTAATGCACTTTTTACTAAATTAAGGACTTTAGTCTGAGCTTCTTCCATAGACATGTCAAGTTCACACCCCGCAGCCAAAATATGCCCACCCCCACCACATTCATGCGCAATTTCAGAAACATTGACCTTTCCTTTTGACCTAAAATTTACTTTTATCTTTCCGTTTTTATCTTCCCTAAAAAGAAGAGCTACCTCTATTCCCTTTATGGTTCTTAAATGATCAATTATTCCCGTGAAATCATCTGCCTTTGCTCCGGAATCAATTATCATTTCCCTTGTAATATTTGTCCATACAACTTTTCTGTCATCGGTATGCTTTAAACGCGAAAAAGCAGCATTGCATACTCTTATAGCTTCAATGGTTTTTGTATTATAAATATTATCAGCAAGATAAGAAGGATTAGCGCCGTTTTCTACAAGTTCCTTGGCAACAAGAAAAGTTGTAGGTTTTGTATTGGGGAACCTAAAGCTGCCCGTATCAGTCATAATTCCAACATAAAGAGGAATTGCTATTTGAGGAGTTATTTTAATAAAAAATTCTTTTGCTATTTTATAAACAATTTCAGCGGTAGAAGAAAGCTGCTCAACACAGTTAACATCGCCAAAGTTTGTATTATCAGGGTGATGGTCTATGTTTAAAATTTTATGGGCTATAATTTTTGATTGTCCGATTCGGTCAATTCCGGAAGCGTCAACTGTTACCATCAAATCGAATTCCTTTTTAGGGGCATGCGTCATAATATTTTCAGATCCAGGCATAAACAAATAAGAAGGAGGAACCCCATCGGGAGAATACATTAAAACATCCAATCCCATATCACCTAAAATTCTCCCCATAGCAAGCATACTCCCTAGAGTATCACCATCAGGGTCGACATGACAGACAATTATTACACTTTTTGACTGGGAGATAATACTTTTCATCGCTTGAAAAGTTTTTTTCATAATTCTTTTTGATCCTTTACTTTATTCATTAAAGATAAAACCCTGCTGCCTCGCTCCAAACTTTTATCATAAACAAATAATATTTCAGGAACAAATTTAAGTTTAAGAACATGACCAAGTTCGCATCTAATATAAGAGGTCGCGCTTTTTAAGCCTGCCAGAGAATCTTTTTTAGCTTTTTCATCTCCTAAAACACTAAAAAATATTTTGGCGATTTTCAAGTCGGGTAAAATTTCCACATCTGTGAGACTTACAAAACCAATTCTTGGATCAGAAACTTTTTCTCTTAATATCGAGCTAACCTCTTTTTTGATAAGTTCCGCAACTCTTTCAATTCGACTCACTTTTTAGACTTCTCCCTAATTTCAAAAGTTTCTATAATATCGCCAGGCTCAAAATCCTGATATCCTACAATAGCGATGCCACATTCATAGCCTTCACTTACCTCTTTAATATCTTCTTTGAATCTTTTCAAAGATTCAAGCTTTCCCTCATAAATTTTTTCGCCATTGCGGAAAATCCTCAAACCATGGCCTCTCACCATTTTTCCGGATTTTACAAAACATCCTGCTATAGCGCCAACTTTTGAAAATCTAAAAGTCTGCCTAACTTCGGCGCTCCCTGTTTTAACCTCTTCATATTCAGGCTTCAACATTCCTTCCATAGCTTTTTTGACATCGTCTAAAAGTTTGTAAATAACATCATATATTTTTATATCTACGCCCTCTTCTTCTGAAATTTCGCGCGCGCGAGGAGAAATAGTAACGCTAAATCCTATAACAAAGGCATTTGAAGCCTCCGCCAGCAAGACATCAGATTCAAGGATATTTCCAACTGCGGCATGAACAATTCTTACTCTACGATCAGAAACGTATATATCTTTTAATGATGCCAGCAATGCTTCAAGTGAACCCTGTACATCAGCTTTTACAATAAGGTTAAGATCTCTCACTTCACCCTCTTCAACTTCTTTTGAAAAGTCCTCTAAGGTATGGTGATGACGCGCAGCAATAACTCCTTTAGATAATTTATTCTTTTCCGCCATCATTTTTGCTTCTTTATCACTATCTGTAACATGCAATATATCTCCTGGAGAAGGAACAACAGATGAGCCCAAAACTTCTACAGGAGTAGAAGGTCCCGCGCTTGTAATCCTCTTTCCAGTATCAGAAATAAGAGCTCTCACCTTTCCATAGGTTGAACCAATTACAAAAAAATCTCCTATTTTTATCTTCCCTTTCTTAATAAGAACAGAAGCAACAGGCCCCCTCCCTTTTTCCAGCTTGGCTTCAACCACAATACCAATTGCTTTTCCTTCAGGATTGGCTTTAAGTTCTTGCATATCAGCTACAAGAATAATCATTTCCAATAAATCATCTATACCTGTTTTTTCTTTTGCGGAAATTGGAACCGTAACTGTACTCCCTCCCCAATCCTCAGGTTGCAACCCATGCTCAGAAAGCTGTTGTTTTACTTTATCCTGATTCACTCCAGGCTTATCTATTTTATTTATTGCAACAATTATAGGAACTCCTGCCGCCCTGGCATGATCTATCGCCTCTATGGTTTGAGGCATAACTCCATCATCTGCAGCAACAACCAAAACAGCTATATCTGTAACCTTTGCTCCCCTTGCACGAAGAGCAGTAAATGCCTCATGTCCGGGAGTATCTAAAAAAGTTATCTTTCTATTATTTACCACAACCTGATAGGCCCCTATATGTTGAGTAATACCCCCTGCTTCTGATTCTGCAACTTTCGTGGAACGAATTGCATCCAAAAGTTTTGTTTTTCCGTGATCAACATGCCCCATGATTGTAACTACAGGAGGTCTATTCTGAAGTTTATTCAAATCTTCTTCCAATATCTCTGATTCTATCCCCTTTTTTGCTTCTGAAATAGGAATTTCAACTTCCACATTACAAGAAAACTTGGCTCCAAGTTCAACTGCAATATCAGAAGAAATTTTCTGGTTTAATGTTACCAATACCCCTTTGATCATCAATTCTTTAATAATATCAGAAGATTTAAGCTTTAACTTTTCCGCAAAATCTTTTAATATAATGCCGTCAAAGGGAATTTTAATTGAGGTTTTAAATTGAGAGGTTACCTCTCTCTCTTGATTTTTTTCTTCATCAACACTAGGTTCTTCTGCTTTTTCTATCGTTACAACTTCCTCTTTAAGAACCTCTTTTTTAACTTGGTCTTCCTTATGCTCAACAATTTTCTCTTTAATTTCTTCTTTTATGGGAAGAGCTTCCTTTTTTCCAGAAGGGGTTAATAATTCTCTAATAACTTTTACAGCTTCCTCGTCAATGGATGAAGCCGCGGTTTTTGCATCAATCCCCATATCTTTTAAAATTAACAAAACTTCTTTTGTTGTCTTTCCAAATTCTTTAGCTAATGCTCCAACTTTTATTTTTTTCACTTATTATTCCTTCTCTTTTTTTTCCGGTTTATTATCAACCTTCTTTTTCTCTTCCTCTTTTTTTTCGTCGGAAACTATGTCTATCTTATAACCTGTAAGCTTTGCAGCCAATCTCACATTTTGGCCTTCTTTTCCTATTGCCAAAGATAATTCTTTTTCAGGAAGGATAACCTTTGCGCTTCTATCCTCTTTATTGATTTTGACATCAGAAACTTTTGCGGGTGAAAGAGCATTGGAGATAAAAGCCGAATCATCCTTAGACCATTCTATAATATCAACCCTTTCCGTGTCCAACTCTTTTGTAATATTTTGAATTCTAGAGCCCATCGGGCCAACACAGGTGCCAACCGCCCCAACATTTTCATCATTAGACAAGACCGCAACCTTAGTTCTTTTTCCCGCCTCACGCGCTATAGCTTTTATCTCAAGGATCCCTTGAGTTATTTCAGGTATCTCTGATTCAAATAATTTTCTAATAATATCAGGATGTGATCTGCTAACTACTATAACAGGACCTTTTGGGGTCTTCTTTACATCTACAATCAATACCTTAACCCTATCCTTAGGCCTGAAATTTTCAGAAGGTATACTCTCAGAAAAAGTAAGAAAAGTCTCAGCGCGTCCCAAATTAATTAAATAACCACCAGGCTCCTTATTTTGTATCGTACCATTTACTATAGTTCCTACCTTACCAATATATTCCTCGTAAACACCCTCTTTTTCCGCCTCACGAATTCTTTGAATAATAACCTGTTTGGCCGTTTGCGCAGCCATACGCCCAAAATCCTTAGGGGTTACATCAAACTGAATTATATCACCAAGATTAGCGCCCTTCATGTTTTTTTTGGCTTCTTTAAGAGAAATTTCCAAATCTTCATTTACAACTTCCTCAACTACAATCCTACCCCTGTATATCCTAGCCTCTCCATCATCATCTATTTTTGTTTCCAAGTGCTCAGCTAAAGGAAATCGTTTCTTATATGCGGACAATAAAGCATCTTTTATTGCATTGATTAAGCTCTCTTCAGTAATACCCCTACTCTCCTCAATTTCAACCAGCATAGCTTTAAAATTTGTTATTTTCACAACAAAAACCTCCATTTAAAACGAAAAGTGGGCGAAAATCCCACTTCTATAATTAAGTACTATAGCTTTTGATTAATTATAGCACTGTACAAAAATGTGTGCAAGAAGATTTTAATAAATTCAATTTTCTTGACACTTTCTTTTTGATCGATATAATAAAAGTGTGGAATATTGATAATAACGCTCAAACCTGATAATGACAAAAAATAAATCAATAAAAATCACCCTTATCTCTCCGCGAACGGGATTATATCGTTATAGAACAGGTGTATTTTCATTTTTTTTAAGATATGCCCCCATGAATTTAGTTACATTATCCTCTTTGATTCCAGAGGAAATTAATGCGACAGTCGAAATTCTCGATGAAAGCGTTGAAATAATCAAGAAGGAATCAATAATTGCGGATATCGTTGGATTAACCGGCATTACTGGAGTATCAAAACGGGCTTATTCCTATGCTGATTACTTCCGTTCCAATGGTATTACTGTTGTAATGGGGGGACCGCATGCTACACTTATGCCCCAAGAAGCAAAAGAGCATGTAGATTCGGTAGTGGTAGGACATGCCTATGAAACATGGCCACAATTACTAAAGGATTTTATAAAAGGGGAATTAAAGGATTTTTATTATCCCCCCCAGAAAATTGACTTTTCAAAAGTACCATCTCCTGACAAAAAATGCTTTTCCAACAAACCATTTATTACATTAAACAGTACTCAAGCCGTATTTGGCTGCCCTAATAATTGTGAATTTTGCGTTACGCCGGTTATTTGCAAGGGGAAATACGAACATCGCCCAATCGCAGATGTTGTTTATGAAGTATCTCACATGAAGGGGAAGTATATTACATTTCTTGACCCAAGCCCTGTTGAAAATCCCTTATATTCAATAAACCTCTATAAAGCGCTCAAACCATTAAAAAAACGATGGGGAGGTTTAGCGACAACGCGCATCGTCGATAATAAGGAGTTACTAGACGCAATGGCAGAAAGCGGATGCTTCGGTTTGCTGATCGGCTTTGAAACATTATCACAAGACAGCAATGTTGCCATGGGCAAGGGGTTTAATAGTGTAGATAAATATTATAAACTGGTTAAAGAACTTCATTCGCGAGGTATTGCTATAATGGGCTGTTTTGTGCATGGCTTGGAAACAGATAACAAAGATTGTTTTAAAAGAACCATGGACTTTGTATACAAAGCCAACATTGATCTTCCTCGTTTTACTATATGCACTCCATTCCCGGGAACCCCTTTTTTCAACAGATTAAAAAAAGAAGCTAGGATTCTTACGGAAAACTGGACTCTTTATGATGCCCAACATGTGGTATTCAAGCCGAAGGGGATGGCAGTTGAAGAGCTTGAAAACGGCCATCTATGGTGTTGGGAAAATGCTTATTCCTTAAAAAATATTTTAAAAAGATTGTCCTGTTCAAGGGCCTTTTTGGAATATACTTTACTGGCAAATTTAGGATATAGATTTTATGCAAGGGGACATCATCGTTTTAATTCAGCTTATATGGAAAATGATTGGAAAACATGAAAATCACATTTATTATGCCAGCTGTAGGCAAAAAAAAATCAGAAAGTTATGTCCGTTCATGGATAATGGAGCCATTAGGACTTGCAATTTTATCTTCTTTAACCCCACCTGAAATAGAAAAGAAATTTTATGATGATCGGCTTGAAGAGATACCTTATGATGAATCGACAGATCTTGTAGCAATTAATGCTGAAACTTATACGGCTAAAAGAGCCTATCAAATTGCTGCAAAATATAAACAAAGAAATGTGCCTGTTGTAATGGGAGGATATCATCCCACTCTTATGCCGGAAGAGGCGGCAGAACATGTAGATGCCATAGTCATTGGAGAAGCTGAACAAATATGGGAAATACTGTTAAATGATTTTAAAAATAAACAACTTAAGAAATTTTATAAATCCTCTACAAAAACGAGTTTAAACAATATTTTTCCTGACCGAAGTTTATTTAAGGATAAAAAGTATTTCCCTGTCACCCTGATTGAAACAGGACGAGGATGCAAGTTTAATTGTGAGTTCTGTTCAATAAATGCTTTTTACAAACGTACCTACTCAACTCGGCCAATTGATAATATTATTGATGAAATAAAACGCACCAGGGCAAAAAGGATTTTTTTTGTGGACGATAACATAGTCAATGATAGAAATTTTGCTTTTGAACTGTTTAAGAGGCTAATTCCATTGAAAATCAATTGGATAAGTCAAGCGTCAATGCATATCCACAATGATGACCAACTACTTGCCCTGATGAAAAAAAGCGGCTGTCGCGGAGTATTAATTGGGTTTGAATCATTAAATAAAGAAAATTTGGAAGTAATGGGAAAACATGTCAATAATGTCCAAAACGGTTATGAAAAAGTTGTAGCCCAATTTCATAAGCACAAAATGGCGATCTACGGAACTTTTATATTCGGATATAATGACACTCCCGATTCTTTTAAGAAAGCATATGATTTCGCTTTAAAAAACAAACTTTTTTATGCCGCTTTTAATCACTTGGTCCCCTTCCCCGGAACAAGCCTTTATGAAAAATTAAAGAGAGAAGGCAAATTATTGTTTAATAAATGGTGGCTTGATTCCGGTTGCTATTTTGGCAATATCTATTTTAAACCAAAAAATCTTACTCCAGAAAAACTTGAACAATTATGTTATAAATACCGTTACAAGTTTTTCAGTTTAGCATCAATTATTAAAAGAAGTTTTAATTTTAGGGTTTACTGGCAAGATATAATTTTCCTTTTCATTTATTTTGCTAACAATTTATTTGCTAACCGAGAGACAGATAGCAGGCATTTTTTGCCTTTTGGAGACGCTAATGACCAATAATAAAACAATAATAACCATAAAAAAATGTGCAAATATATCATTTCAAAAAAAAGATGAGATATTTGCTCTCCATTTGCAATATTTTGACAATACTACATTCGAAAAGTTCAATAAAGATTTTACGGAAAAACAATGGTGCATTATTATCCAAGATATTTACAATAAAATTGTAGGATACTCAACCATTCAACTTATTTTTGATAAGATTTTATCTCTTCCCGTTCTGGTTCTATTTAGCGGGGATACATTGGTTTCGAAAGAATATTGGAATACAAATGCTTTAGTCATAGGATTTTCTAATTTTATAGAATACATAAGCCAACTATTTCCAGATCATAAAAAATACTGGCTATTAATTACCAAAGGATACAGAACATACCGCTTTCTGCCTCTATATTTCAAACAATACTATCCGGCTTATAACATAGAAACACCAAAAGAAATTAGTATTTTAATGAATAGTATATGCACAAAAAAATTTGGTGATAGATACGATTCTCAGAAAGGATTGGTTTTGTCCAATGATAAAAATGATTTTTTAAGGCCGGAGATGGCAGTTGTCCCTCCGGGCAAGAAAAAGGATCCCAATGTTTGCTACTTTTTAAGACGCAATCCCAACTATCACAAAGGTGATGAATTAGTTTGTCTAACAAGTATCGAAAAAGAAAATATTATTAATCGATTATTTTATAGATACATAAAAAAATATCCCGTCAGCATAGATAAGTAACATGGCTGTTTATTATTTCTTTGTAAATATTATTATCTTACTCTCCTGTCTATATGAATGGAGCCTGTTTTTTTTATTTAGCAGATCAGCAAAACAAGTCCAACAGAAATTATTAAAAAACATCTTAAGCACAAACACCAAAACAATTTATGGGCAAAAATACAATTTCAGTAAAATAAAGTCATATAAAGAATTTACAATGCTCCCTTTAACGGAATACCAGGATTATTTCGAATACATTTCTAAAATACGTCAAGGAGATGGTTTTGTTTTAACTTCAAACCCAATTCAAACGTTAATACCAACAAGCGGAACAACACAAGGAAGCAAACTTATTCCATTTAACAAAAAAATAAAAAACCGATTTCAAAAAGGACTTAATGTCTGGCTGTTTAATTCATATTTGAGATGTCCAGCTATTTTAACAGGTCAACAGTATTGGTCAATGAGTCCTATAACAAAAGCTTCAAATGCTAAAAGCGAAAAAATATCTGTCGGGTTTACTGAAGATTCTTCATATTTTGGAGCTGTCAAGAAATACTTCATACAAAAGCTTTTTGCAACTCCCGTTATGCTGCAAAAAATTAGCGATCCTATTGCGCATGAATATCTTACCTTGCTTTTTATGATTTGTGCGAAGGACTTGTCTTTGATATCAATTTGGAGCCCGACTTTTCTTATAGTAAAGCTAGAAAAACTGTTATTTTATTATGATCAAATTATAAAAGACATTGCGCAAGGAACCATAAGCCACAAAATTAAGATTGATCCTGTAATCCGTAAACTACTATTTTCCAAGCTCAAACCAAACCCGAAAAGAGCTAAGGAGCTGTCTGCAATAAATATTTCAGATAAAAATAACTGGCAAAAAATTTGGCCAAAACTCAAAATTATAAGTTGCTGGACAGATGGCAGTTCAGCCACATTTGCTTATAAATTAAAGGGCTTGTTTCCAAAAGTCAAAATCGAGGAAAAAGGGCTTATCTCAACTGAAGGAATAGTAACAATTCCATGGTTTACAAAACAATTAAAACCAGTTGCTTATCGTTCCCATTTTTTTGAATTTCAAGATATTGAAAACAAAAAAATCTATCCATTATGGGAAATTGTAAGAAACAAAAGATATACAGTTATTTTAACAACAGATGGCGGGCTATATCGATACAAATTACACGATACGGTAGAGGTGACTGATTTTATAGGGAGAATTCCATCTCTTAAGTTTATTGGTCGTGAAACAGCCATTGTTGATATGGTTGGAGAAAAAGTTTGTGAGGAACATATTCAGGAAATTTTCAACCGTTTAACTCACTATGATTTTATTTTTAAGCTGGTTAGCCCATCTATAAAAGAAGGCAAACTTGCCTATACTTTGTTTCTTGAGCCTAAAAACTACCACAATTATAATTTTGCCCATTTAAAGCAGGTTTTTGAAAATGAAATGAGATCTAATTTTTATTATTTACATGCTCAAAACATGTCACAACTTGAGCCTCTTCGCATATTTTTAATTAATCATGGGTCAGGACTTACTACATACATAAAAAATCACCTTAGTCGAGGGAAAAAAGAAGGTGATATAAAATATCAATTATTGACCAGCGACTTATCATGGGATAAGATTTTTAAAGGCCAATATGTTTGAAAATAATGACAAAACAGATCATTACATAATTGAACCAGCAAAAGAAAGTGATGGGTTTGAACTTTGCAATATATATGAAGAAGAATCAGCTCCAGGCAACTTAGAAATAACTTTTACTAGACGAGATAACGCATATCTTTCGATGATGCAGGAAGGAAAGATTGTTGAAGTCATCGTCTGCCGCAGGCGAAACAGTTTGGAGATTGTCGGATTTGGCGCCTATGCTATAAATGAATATTTTTTACACGGAACAAAAGAACAAGTAGCTTATCTTTTTGGAATGAGATGTCGCAAAAAATACCGCAATAAAGCAGGGAAAGCAATTCCTTTAATCTATAGCTATATAAAAAAATCTCTGATGACTCACAAAGTTAAATTTATATTTACATCTATACTTGATGATAATATTAAGGCTCAAAAATTTTTAACAAGGTCACATAAAGGCCTGCCAAATTACAAGTTATTAGAGAAATTTGAAGTATATTCAATCAAGACTACTAAAAAAATATTGAATGTCCCAAAAAATATTGTCTTGGTATCTGCCCTTGATTTTGATGAAAATAAATTTTATGAGTTTGCAAATGAAGTTGGCAGAAAATACCAATTATTCCCTGACATAGAAGAAGTCGCCCCAACTCTAAAAAACTTTCTAAATGATTGTTATTTATTAATAGATAAAACTACGGGTGAACTATTAGCTTGTGGTTTTTGTTGGGATCAACGTTCATTTAAACAATATATTTTACAAGGATACAAGGGCCTTTATAAAGGGTTTTATTTCTTCTCTAAAATTCTAACATTACTTGGCTATCCAAACCTTCCCGTGCCAGGATCTATATTAAATTATTTCACATTATCTTTTTGGCTTGTAAAAGACAATAATTCAAATTATTTGAAATGGTTTATTGATTTGCTTTCCAAGGAAAAGAACTCTTATGATTTTTTTGCCTTGGGTATTGGAAGTTCCCACCCATTAAAAAATACAATTAAAAAACTGCCTCATTGGATATATAAAAGTAATATTTATTCGGTTTCCTGGAAAGATTATCCCAAAGAATCTATTTTGCTAAATAACCCCAACCAAATATATATTGAATGCGGGAGACTCTAATTGATAAAAATATTATTGATATTACCATCGGAATTTAAATATCTGCTTGCGAGGCAAATCAGAAAGCAGCAAGCTCCATTTCATAAAAATCAAAAACAGAATCTCCGGTTAATTGAGCATACAGTTTAAGCCTTAAGTCAGAATCCAATAATTGAAAAAACATACCACGATCAGTATCAGGCAAAAATCTAAACATTAGCCCCAATATACGATTATTTTCACCTGCAAACAACTCATTAAAAACTGCTTTATCTGTTTTATACGATACAGGAATAGATTCCCAAAAACATTGGAAATCTTCTAAATCCAAAACCGCGATTAAATCAATTATGCGGTTCTCTTCAAACAAAGGCCTCATCAAAAGCCATTGCATTCCTCCCTGTCCCCCTCTAAAAAGTTGCATACGCTCCAGTTTGGATAATAAGTTAAACAATCTTATACAATCCTTATTACTTCTGGTATTTGAAAGTAATTTCCCCCGTTGCTCAAAAGACATAAGATGATATACCCGTTTTAATCTATTATCATCTCTTATATCCCAGACATCTAAAAACTCAGTACTGTCCAAAGCAAATTCAGAATATTTTAAAAAAGACTTACAGTTAATACCCATTCTTTGAATGCGAACCAAATCTCTTTTCAAAGAAAAAAAACCTTCTTTGCCCAACTGTTCCAGTTGTTCATAAGACAAGGATACAAAAAGCTTTTTAAGGTTATCATCCCCCAAACCCCACACTCTATCCAATAAATTCATTGAATGTAGTCTTTCCACAAAAAGACTAATATCCTCGTCATTTAAAACTTCAACTATATTTTTTATTATACGAACATCCTCTATAGCAGCTAAACCCTTTTCGACAACAAACATTGAGTCGATCAATTCACGCTTCTCCATATCAGTCAACAAAGAATACAACAATCTACGCCCTTCGGTTTCAATAGATAAAAAGAGATTTCTCTTTGCCAATATATGCTCGCCTAAAAATAAATAGAGCTTTAATAAATCTTGGCCTGAGAGAATAATTTCCTCATTTTCAAAATATATTCCGGCATCTTCACATATTACATCAAAGGAGATATCAACTGAATCAGGCAACTTATCATTCCTCATTCGAAACCTCTTTAGCAGCAATACATCCGCAGCCTCTCTTTCTTTTTCCAGGAAATCAAGATCTTCCTTTCTTATGCGATTTGCATAAATTGCCGTAGGAAGGTGTTCCCCCTGCAATAAATTAGATATACCAAACAAATCAATTCCTTTTCTTCTCTTTAATATTTCCCCACCCTGCCCCTTCACCAACTTTGTACTTCTATTTGTTAATACAATATCCTCAGAAAAACGTTTTCTAACCTTAACAACAAATGAGCTTGTAAAATCTAATACATTAAATTTTATTGTTTTTATTCCTTGTAGGCTATTCATCTGTTCCTCCTATGCAATAAAGGAATATATAAAATATGCCCGGGCGTTATAAGGGCAGGAATGCCAAGTATATCATTATCATCTAATCCATAAACAGGTAAATGCTCTCTATCCTTATAAAAAGACCATCCGGAATCATAAGCTTCAACAAAACATCCTTTCCCTCGTAAAGAAAGAGAATGCAAATAATTATAATATGATACCATATGGAATCTTTCTTCTCCAAAAAGATATGTAGGGAGGTTGGGATATCCATAATTATGAACAAAACCATATCCTCCAACTTTTGTCCTATCCCAAATCGATTTAAATAAACGCGTTGAATCTGGATATAAACAAAGAAGATCATGACACACTACAACAGAAGCTTGAGGAACTTTTGAACTAGTAAAAACATCCTCTTTAGAAAAACTGACGCCCGGCGGCACAGCCGAAAGATCCAAACTTATATCAACAGCCCATAATCTATTTACATCTTCATCTTTTAAAAACTTAAACTTTTTTCCCATCTTAATAATATCTTTTATCATCTGAACTCTTCCACTTGGAATATCAAGAAGAAGAGGAGATTTATCTTCTTTTGCCAAAAAAAACCTTACATAATCAAGAAAATTCTTCCCATTATATTTAGGGACTTTACTTAAGTAGACATCCAAATCACAATTCGCAGGCCACCTATTATGTTCGTCTAAAACTTTTGCCAAGGCATAAGAGGCAAGATAAGCATTAGCGTCAATCCCTTTCTGAATATCTATTTGCTTATCACAACTTAAAGCCTTTAGAAAACTTTCAAGATCTTCAAACAGACACTGCTTATCAGGATCAGAAAAACCCGTAATTTCATTTGAAGATGAATTTACAAGAAAAGTATAAGCCTGAAACCTAAAATGCTCCAAAGAATAGCAAAAAACAATTACTGTTCCGCTTTGAGGGTTTGACAACAAAAAACTGAAGTTCTGTTTTTTTGTAAAAAAGTCCTCCCCTCCTATCAAATAAAAATGATTTGCCCCTTTCAAAACCTTGCCATTAAAATTTTTGAGCAAATGTATATTACCATAAGAAGCCATAAACCCCTCAAGCTCATCTTCCACCCCAAATTGCCTTATAAAAAATTCAACATCTTTTTTTAGTATATTTTTTGTAAACCTTCCCAATGATTCATTCCCCACCAAAAACGGCGGAATTTGATGTTCGGAATTACTAACTGACGCCAAAACCGAGGGCGTATCTATTTTTAAAACATCCTTTTGAGAAAAAAGAATGTTAGAATCTAAGGATTCAGCTTCGTATAAATGAGTATCCCTTTTTCCGTAAAAAATATCATCTAAAATGGCTTTCTCATGAACAGTAACAATCATCTCTTTTTTACTGTCTGGAAATTCATATTTTAAAAGCTGTAAACTTTCGGATACATTAGAAACCATGCTAACACCTCTTGAAACAGGGAGATTGCCAGATCTCTGTTTTCTATCCAAAGAAGAAAGCCTTTTTAATGGAATAGTGTAGCTACATAAATATCCGGAGTTGATATATTCTGCAAGCTGAAATGATGATGAGATTCTCATATATATGATATCGGCCTTCCTCTAAAAAAATTTCTTATAAAAACTACATACAAAAGTCATGCTATAATTTTTAAATGATAAAGAAAACCGATCAAGCAGAAATTCAATCATATCTTGAAGATAGCTCCAACCTGCAAGGAGGATATGCGGAAGGTTTGTTTTTGCCTGAAAATGAAAAAGAGATAGCCTCCCTTCTGCAAGAAGCAAATTCAAAAAAAATGCCGCTGACAGTTTCTGCAGGAACAACAGGAACGACAGGCGGATGTATCCCTTTTGGCGGATGGATATTAGGCACCGAAAAACTTGATAAAATAATAAACATTGACCCAACCAAAAAGACTGCTTTATTACAACCGGCTGTAACATTAGAAAAACTTGAAAGTGAAACAAAAAAACTGGGACTCCTTTACCCCCCTGATCCTACGGAACAGACTGCCTTTATTGGAGGAACCCTGGCTACAAACGCTTCAGGGGCAAGGAGTTTCAGATTTGGAGCAACCCGAAATTGGATAAAAAGAATAAAAGTCACTTTAACCTCAGGAAAAACTCTTGACATAAAAAGAGGATATAAAATACAAGAGTATGGCATTAAAACTCCTAATTATAAAATGCCAAATACCAAAACTTCTGCCGGTTATTTTTCCACCCCCGAAATGGAGATGATAGACCTGTTTATCGGATCAGAAGGGACTCTTGGAGTTATAACAGAAATTGAAATTAAGCTTATTCCGAACTTTCATGATACTTTTGACATCATTGTATTCTTCCTAAATGAGGAAACAGCCATTACTTTTGTTGAAAAGGCAAGAATTGAAACTGATGTTTTAAAATTGGAATACTTTGACAATAAGGCTCTTAACCTCCTTAGGCCTTCTTATCCAAAACTTCCTTCTCATGCCGCGACAGCCGTTTATATGGAAACAGAAATTACGGAATCGATACAAAATACCTATCTTGATAAGTGGGCCAGGCTTTTAGAAAATTTGGGAGCTGATATGGAAAAATCATGGCTTGGTGTAACCAACAAACAAAAAGAAGAACTTAAAGAATTTCGTCACAGTATGGCAGAGCACATCAATGAAAAGTTTAAAAAACACCACTCAATTAAGTTCGCAAGCGACATCGCAGTCCCCGACGGCAAATTAATGGAGATGATCAATTTTTACAACGACAAGCTATCAGCCATAAGCCATAAGCTATTTCATGTAAAGTTCGGACATATTGGACAAAATCATCTGCATGTTAATTTGGTCCCCAATACTCCAAATGATATTCCTCTGGCAAAAGAGATTATTGCCGATTTTGTAAGAAAAGGGGTATCGCTTGGCGGGACATGTTCCGCGGAACACGGAATTGGCAAAATAAAACACGACTATTTAAAAATGATGTATGGAGACAAAGGAATTGAAGAAATGATAAAGATTAAAAAAACATTCGATCCGCAAGATATTTTAAACAGAGGGAATATTTTCCCCGCCAATCCCTAAGCTTTATTCCAACCACAACCTAATTTCCCGGCAATTTCAAGCTCTTTTTAACGATATATATGTAGGAAAACAATGGATATAAACAAACCTCGAGGAATAAATGGTAGTCTTTGGGATTCTTCTCCTTACAAAGGAAGTACTTCTTTTAAGCTTAACTTCGACAGAAAACCACCTTTAAATCCTGAGATAAGGGGAAAAATTTTAGCTTTCACTGATAAGGCAATTTCTATGTTTAATCCTGTCTTTGACATAGATCTCACTATTATCAATTTTGCTTTGGGGTTTGAATCGGCAGAAAAAGCGCTCGCCAAAATTGGAAATTTTCTTAATAATAATGATTATTTTGTAAGATCAAGAGCATTAGAAGGGATAAAAAGAATAACCAGAAGAGAGGGAATATTAATTGGAGCACAACCAATTATTACTTCACTGTCATGTTTATCAGAACATCATTCAGAACCATTCATAAAATTTGCAGCAACAGAACTTCTTGCGGAAAATGGCATTATTTATATAGACAATTTAACTCCCCCCGGATATAGGCACTCCTTATCAACCTCGCATGAAATAGAACTTGCAAAAATCTTATGCAAATTTGGGAAGTTGGTTCTTGCAAAAGAATTATTATATGAACTCTTTTTCAGCTCATTAGCTATCCATCAATTAGATGCTGCATTAGCCTTGGCAGAAATAGGAGAAATAGGTACAAAGGAAATAAGAAAAACTATCCAATTACACAAAGAAGATCCTGATCATTTTTGCAAAATAAAAATAGCTGAGCTTTTAGCTTTAAGCCAAGAAAAAGAACAGGCTGAAGATATCCTTTTAAAAATTATTAATACCCCTAATCGTCAATCTGTTCATAGACTTGGCGCACTAGAAGCTTTATCCAAAATAGGGAGTGAAAAAATATTTAGTTATCTATTTGATCATGAAGAATTGTTTGCCCTTAATGAATCACTTGCAGGAAGCTTAATAAGTAATTTCATAGAAAACTATGATTGCCGCGCATTTGTAACCCCCACCTTACAGCATCATTTTATGCCAGCTAATATAGGACAGGCAGCTAAAATAGCAGGCGTAATTCAAACTATTGTTCCAAGCAGGCAATCTAGAAAACCAAAAGTCAGTAGAAGTTTTACAAACAGAGGAATACATCTAGGGCTAAGAGGCGGGGGCTCACAGGGAGGAGGTGATTTTGATCGGATTGAAACTCTACCTATTACTGTATTAAGGGGAGAAAGGGTCAATCAAACAGCCACTGCAAAAATAGCAAGTAGAGGAGAAGTTGCAATAAATAAATCAACTTCACATCAAAGCAGGAATGTTGTAATAGTTCTTGATCCAAGGCTTTTAAAAGAGACGACCAGGGAAAATTTATCGGTTTTAGTGGGAATGTTAGCTCAAAAAGCCCTTGTGCAAAAAGACAGAGTTATGCTTGTTATAGGAGACCATACTTATATTCCCCTATCCGCAAACCCCAGCCATTTAAATAAAATAATAGGCTCAATTTTATCTTTTCAAGAAAAAGAAGGGAATATTCCGCTTGTTTCCATGGCAAGACAAAATCTTGTCAGAAAAAATCTTTCTCCAGGATCAAAATTAGTGCTAGTTTCCAGGTTTAATAACACAACCCAAAAAGATTTAGCTTTAATGGCAAGTATCCCGGGAAGTGAATTTGAACCTATAGTTGTTGATTCTTCTGAAAGGAGAAAACACCAAAATCTAAAATTATCTACGGGGAAATATTGCTTGAAACTTTCTGATGAAGCACGCATGCTTTGGGATCTTCATTATTTCAGATTATTTTTAGGAAATTTGTCATATCGGATGCTACAAAGAGTCTATCTGCCGGATAAAATTATTGACGAAAAATTACTGGCATGTAATGTTGACAAACAATTAAAATCACCAATAACAGACAAAACAGCTGAAACAATCCAAGAACTTTCAGGAAAAGGGAGAATAGTAGAAGAGGAGGCTTCCGTAAGAAAAACACCTCCTCATTTTATAAATGAATTATTGAAAATAACTCTTGCCATAACAGATGATGAAGCCAGAAAAGAATCCTTTAAAGCTCTGGTAATACTAGCAAAATTAAATGGATGGAAAGAGGTTTTTGATTTTATAAATGATAGAATAAAACAGGCGTTAAACTCAGATAGTTTGCATGAGAGAGAGAAAAAAAGCCTGGAAAAAGCAAGCGTCGAATTGGAAAGAAAAGATATGCCGGAAGCTTTATTGATAACCGAAGAAGAGAGAGGCCAAATACTAGAAGACTATTCTTCCCTTTTATCCGCAAAGTTTGAACCTCATACAGTTGCCTATGTATTGTTATCAAAAATGCTATCAGATAAAACAAATATATACCAAAGAGATATAAATAAATTCCTTTGTAGCACATTAGATAAGCATGGTGTTGTTTTGATGGGAAAGGGAAGCATGTACATCAAACTTAGATCTTACGGACCTCTTGATACATCAATAGAAGAAATATGTTTTCTTGCATTTGGCCCATCAAATAAAACATTAGAAGAGCTGGCAGAGATAGAGGCTTTTACAGGTTATCCTAAAATCAAAGAATATAGACCGACACTTCAACCATCTTTGCTGCAAAGAATAAAAAGAAAGCTAACTTCCTTCAGAACTTTAATCTGGGGCGGATTAATTGCTTCATTAATGTTCATTTTTGGATATTTTATTCAAGAATCAAGTCACAAGTCAGAAGAGCTAGGAAATAATGACACCTCTGATTTAAATTCAGGGGCCGCAGACAGTAACGCAGAAAAACAGAATCTTTTAACTTTAAACCCACCACCTGCAGGTAGAAATGCCTATTTAATGGGAAGTATAGGAGGCAAAGTCAATCCTTCAACGTGCGGTTATTCCCCAATTCCTGAAATTACGGCAAAATCCCTTGAAGAAGAAGGGGAAAGCTTTATATCAGCAAGAGCCACAAATGGTATAAAGTTAGGTTCCCCACTTCATATAACAGGAGGAAGAATTATTTCTTCAACCAAAGAGACAATCACATATCAAGTTTCAGATACCCCTCCCCCTGCAATCGCACATATTAAACTTTCTGATTTTAGAAAAGAAGCCCCTTACATATATGGGAAAGAATTATATGACACTTTAACTCAGCCTGTCTTAACTTTAGATGAATTAGAAGAAAGTTTTCCAGAAGTAGCAAGAGACTGGAAAGAATTAAGCCCTAAGTTAGAAGAAATGCCTCTTTTAACTGCTATTGAAACGATACGACAAAACATAGGAAAGATGTTTAGCTATCATCATTATAAATCTTTTCAGCAAAAACTTAAGTTAGGTTTTATTCAAACGCTCTCCCATTATGGTTATTGCGGAGGGGGGGCATTATACCTAAAAACAGCTATTGATTATAGGGGAGGCGTCTGCGCAGAAATGGCAGAGATAGGAAACAATTCTTTAAGAATAGAAAAGATCCCTACCATTAAGATAAACGGTTTTTATGTCCCCGAAGATGGGGTTGTAACAAGTTTAGGTTCACACGCCTATATAGCAATCCCATTGCCACTTGAAATGGGAAAATTCTATGGGTTGCCGGTTGAATTTTCTGTGGCTGCTTTTACCGATCCTAATCCTTCGCAGCAACATTTTATCTCTTCAAATAGTAGAAATAAATTATCAAAAACTCTTCGAGGTACTGCTCTATCACTTGCGTTTTTGGTCTCTGCAGCATATATTTACAGATTCCTGGCAGCTAAGTTGATTCCATATAAAAAAAGCAAAATTGGAGCATCAGAAAAACCATCCCCCAAAGACACTAAAGATGATAAAACATCACAAAAAAGAAAAGAGGAACTCGAAGTGCCGGAAATTATGCGTCCTGTGGTAAAAGCTTGGCAGCGGGCCACTCCCGGCAAGCGAAGGGAAATAGCATATTCTTTGGAAACTCTTTACATGATGCTCGGGAATAACCAAACAATAAGGAATCGCATACTTCAAAACCCTCAAAGAGTAGTTGACGGGAGTAAATATTTTGCCGGTTCAAGTATTGATTATAATAGTGATATTCCACCATATATGGATCAAATATTATATAGATATACTACCGTCAAACAAGGACATTACACAACTTTAAAATGGAGGAAACTTTTTTCTCTTAACCCTACTACGAGTGAAAAGGGATCTCTTTTTTAAAATTAGGCAGAAAAACATCTGCACTCTCAAGCTCTTGAGCCAAGATGTTTTCAACCCCCAATTCATCGGCCCATTTTAGAACTTTTTGGTATTCTTCTAATGTTATCCTTCTATCCAAAGGAGGAAGATCTTTTGCTTTATAACATGGACTATATTGCGCCATGATAGAGAGCCAGATTTCTTTGGATATTGAGGCGAGAAATTTCAAAGAATCGTAACTCCCTGCCAAATCTGCCGGTAAAACAAGATGCCGCACTATTAATCCTTTAATTGCAATCCCTTTATCATCAAGTTTTAGATTTCCAACCTGTTTATACATTTCATAAATGGCTTCACGATTCCGTTTAACATAGTCTTTTATCCCTGAAAATTTATAAGCCGCAGTATCATCTGAATATTTCATATCAGGGAGATAAATATCAACTATTCCTTCGAGCCTTTTTATTGTCTCCGCAGAATCATATCCATTGGTATTATAGACAATGGGTATACAAAGCCCGTTTTTTTTTGCGATTTTCACCGCGTTTATAATCTGGTTTACATATTGAGTCGGAGAAACCAGATTTACATTGTGGCATCCTTCATTTTGAAGGAGAATCATTTTATCTGAAAGAATCTCTTTTGAAATTTCATTTCCCATCTTCTCCCAACTTATCTGCCAATTTTGACAATAAAGGCAACGCATTGTACAGTTTGAAAAAAAGATGGTTCCCGACCCTTGTCTTCCGGAAATCGGCGGTTCTTCGCCAAAATGAGGAGAGATAGCAGCTACTTTAACAGTTATTGCAAACTCCATTTTTTGCCATAAATTTCAACATATTTTTTGGCGGATACTTCCCATGAATAATCTGAAAGCATTATTTTCTTCATCAAATACGTCCAATCTTTTCTTTTATTAAAAGTTAATACCGCGCGTTTAACCGCATCAAACAAAGCTTCGGCCGTATATTCTTCAAAAACAAATCCGTCTCCTGTCGCTTTTTTGATGTCATAATTATGGACAGTATCAGCAAGACCCCCTGTCTTTCTAACTATTGGCACCGTCCCATATTTAAAAGCAATCAACTGCCCCAACCCGCAAGGTTCATATTTAGAGGGCATAAGAAACATATCCGATCCAGCATAAATTAATTCCGCAAGCGCGGCATCAAACCCCAAATTCACTCCTATTTTTTTAGGATTTTTTTTCTTTGCATCCTCAAATAATTTATGATATTTTTGTTCCCCCGTTCCAAGCAAAACCAACTGACAATTTAACTTCATAATTTCATCTAACGCCTCAACTAATATATCAAACCCTTTTTGATCCGCAAGACGGCTTACTATTCCTATTAAGGGAGTAGTCTTTTTTAAAGCAAGTCCATTTTTCTTTTGTAATGCCTGTTTGTTTTCATACTTTAGTTCTATAGAATTGCCAGAAAAGTTTTTAGGGATTAATTTATCGGTCGCAGGATTCCATATTTCATAATCTATCCCATTTAATATTCCAAAAACCCTCTCTTTTCTACTATCAAGAAGTTCATGAAGACCAAATCCAAATTCCTTAGTTTGTATCTCCTTGGCATAAGTCGGAGAGACCGTTGTTATAATATCTGCAAATACAAGCCCGGCCTTTGAAAAAGACAGTTGATCCCAAAATTCAAGTTTATCAAACTTAAACATTTCCCAGCCAAAACCGGTCAGAAGTATATCTTCTTTTGGGAAAAGACCTAAATATCCCATATTATGGATAGAATAGACTGTAGTTGTTTTTCTGAAATCATACTTAAATTTAAAATATGGAACGATAATGGCCGTTTGCCAATCATTACAATGCAAAACATTAGGAACCCATCCAAGTTGTTTTATAAACTCACAAACCGCCCTGCAAAAGAAAGAAAACCTTTCACAATTATCTTTATAATCTATTCCATCCTCTTGATATAATCCCTTTCTTTTAAAATATTTATCATTTGACACAAAGTATACCGTAATATTACTGCCCGGCAATTTGGTTTCATAAACAGAAGCAAATTCGAAATGATCTCCTACAGGAATAGATATTTTTGAGTAAATTTTTTTAAGATCATATTTTTTTTCATCAATCATGCCGTATTTAGGCATTATAATTCTGATATCATGGCCAAGCGCTCCTATAGCTTTAGGAAGCGCCCCTGCTACATCTGCTAAACCACCTGTCTTAGCAAATGGAACAACTTCAGAAGAAACATACAAAATTTTCATAGTGTAATTATTATATTATATATTTTTTACCGAGTCGAGTTTTAAAGAGTGATTTAAAGAGTGATAATCTTTTTTATTTTTTTAGAATAATCATCAATCAATCTTTGAGCAAGGTTGCTAGACTTAGCTTCCGCATATATTTCAATTGTAGGATTGGAAGGATGAGGGAGAATTAGTATCCATTCACTTTTATCCTTAAAATACACTTTGAGGCCATCCACCAATTCGATCTCTTTTTCCTTTATGGTTTCCGTTAGTGTTCTAATAACCCTCCCCTTCAATTCAGATTGGCATACTATATCCATCCTTAAAATGTTACTTTTCGGTATTTTGGAAGCTATTTTAGAAAGAGAGATATCCATTTTACTTAAAAGTTCCAAAATTTTACATGTTGCAAACATTGCATCAAAGGAAGGTTGAAATTCAGGAAAAATAAAGCCCCCCACCCGCTCACCCACAAAACCGGCTTTCCCGAGAGAAGCTACCTCCATCATATCTCTAAAAGATACCTTTGTTTTTAAAACCTTTCCCCCAAACTCTTCTGCGATTTTTAAAATCGCAAGGCTTGTATTTACAGGCACAGCAATAGTAGATTTTGGATATATCGATAAAACAAGATAAATAATCATAGCCAAAGCATCATCTCCAGAAAAAACATTCCCTTTTTCATCACATATAAAAAGTTTTTCAGCTCCAGCATCAAACATAATCCCCGCAGAAGCGTCTACCGATTTTACTATCTGTGAAAGTGTCTTTAGGGATCTGTCAAAAACTTCTTTCGTTTTGGTTATATTAATTTCATCTACATGAGCATTTAAAGTAATAACCTCACAACCCAATTCACCAAGAATATGAGGGAAAATCTCAGAGGCAGCTCCGTGAGCATAGTCAATAACAACTCGACACTTTTTCTTCTTTAATGATCCAAGCTCAAGTTTTGAAAGGACGCCTTCATGATACTGTTCTGCCACTCGATGAAAAGGAAATGATAGTTCTCCCACATCCGAAGTAGAAATTTTTTTAAACTCTTCGCCAAAAAACAAGCGCTCTATTTTCTTCTCTTTTGTAGAAGAAAGATTCATTCCGTCTTCATCAAAAAACTTAATATCAATAACTTCCTGATCAAAAGGTGATTTTCTGACATGAAGCCCGCCAAAACTTTTAGAGCTTTTCAAATCATAACGGGTTACAGGTATTGGCACATTTTCCAAGTTAAAGATATTAACGCCAGCAGACAATATTCCAGAAATTAATGCACGATAAATCATCCTAGAGGCTTTGTGGGCATCGCGGGAAGCTGTAATATGAGTCCCTTTGCCAAGAAAATTACCATACGCAACTCCCAAGTTAGTCACAAATTCAGGAGTTAAATCAACATTAACCGTACCTGTAACGCCAAACGGTCCAAAAATAGTTTTGGGATAACGTCCTCTTAAAACCATAGTCCTCGAAACAATGGAATTTTCCTCAATAATCTTCCCAGGCCAAATTTTGACCCTCGGTTTTATGACAGCATATTTCCCTATTTTGATATCATCAGAAAGAATATCTCCCTCATCAACAATTACTCCATCATCAACTTTACATCTGGATCCTATAGTCGCTTTATCTATTTTGACTTGAGTTCCAATTTCAACATCATCCCACAAAATACTATCTCTTATTATTGACCCCTGGCCAACAACAGAATTGCTTCCTATGACAGAATTTATAATAACAACATTATCTGAAATGACAACATCTTTGCCTATGACAGCAAAACCTTCTATCCTCGCACTCTGTGAAACGGAAGCGGTGTTGTCCACGACAGGCCCTGTATCTCTAAAAATATCGGAAGGAACTTTAACATATTCATCAAGACTTCCTATGTCCTTCCAAAAACCTTCCATGACAAGTCCATAAAGCTTTTTTTTCTGCTCCATAAGTATTGGAAAAAGATCATGACTAAAGTCAAAAGATTTTTTATCCGGTATTTGGTCTAAAACCTTTGGATCTAAGATGTATACACCTGTGTTTATGGTGTCAGAAAAAACCTCACTCCATGAAGGTTTTTCCAGAAATCTTTTTATTCTGCCGTCTCTGCTTGTTATAACAATGCCATATTGTAGAGGATTTTCCGATCTGGTAAGAAGAATCGTGGCAGAAGATTTTTTTTCTTTATGATATTTTATAGCATAAGCTAAATCAAAATCTGTTATAAGATCAGCGCTAATAACAAGAAACGGTTCTTTAAATTTTCCAGCGGCAAGTTTTACAGCCCCTGCCGTCCCGTAATCTTCTTGAGCTTCTATATAAGACATTTTAACGCCAAAATATTTGCCATCGCCAAAATATTTTTTTATAATATGAGGTTGATGGAAAAGAAGGGCAGTAATATCCCTTATGCCATGTTTAGCCAAAAGCTCCACAACATACTCCATAAGAGGACGGTTAGCAATCGGCACCATAGGTTTTGGCGTATTTATTGTGAGAGGATGAAGCCTTGTCCCCAACCCCCCCGCTAAAATTATTGCTTTCATGTTGTATTTCCTAAATGATTATACACCCCAACAACTTTTAAAATCCAGTGAAATTAAAGGTTATAATGCAATAACTCTATAAATAAGCTCTATAATCAAGTCCCATGAAAAGATTGTCTTTCCATTCGAGGTCTTTTACATAAGATTCATCAATGGAATTTGATCTTATCTGATCGTATAATTTTGTAAACCTGCCAATGTGATCCTTAAACCTCTTTACAGCATATTCAACCATCGTACCCATTTTCATTATAAATCCCCAGTCGGAAGATTGAGCCAAAAGAAGTTCCCGCGCCGCCTGGTTTAACGCCCGACATAAAATACCATCCGCATTTGGATAACTCTGCGCAAGTTCAACCATCCTGTCCGCCGCCTTGTGAAGATGCCTGTACATCCAATCGTTACAGCCCGAAAGCCAGACCTCAGCATATCCCTTGTATCCCCATGAAGAAAGGGATGGAGTTGAAACCTGGTTTTTTGGATTCTCCTTTAAATATTCAAAAGGGGTAGTAAGTTTAAAAATATTTTGATCACAAGCTATTTTTCTTATTAAAAAGTTGAGCCATTCCGGCCCTTCATACCACCAATGGCCAAAAAGTTCTGCATCATAAGGAGATAAAATAATCGGTTTCTTGCCCAAAAAATCATATAGATATTCTATTTGTTGCCCCCTGTTAAACATAAAATTACCTGCATGATCCGCGGCTTTATAAAGCGCTGATTTCCTGTCATAAAGTTCTTTGTAATCGGTGTTTCCGGTAATCTTATGATATTTAATCCCAGTGTTTATTCTTATACCATCAGGAGATATATAAGGTTTTACATAATCAAAATCAAGGTCAAAGCCTATATCACGATAAAACTCCCTGTAAACATAATCGCCGGGATAACCTTCTTCCGCACTCCACACAGCCTTTCCCGATTCTACATCTCTTCCAAAAGCGGCAACGCCACTTTTGCAGTAAACCGGAGCAAATACACCATATTTTGGTCTGGGAGACCCATGGAGGATACCGTGAGTATCTGTTATAAAAAACTTTATCCCTGCATCTTTTAAAATTTGATCATCGGAAGGATTATACCCGCATTCCGGAAGCCATATCCCGTTGGGGCGTCTGCCAAAATGCTTCTCATATTCAATAGCGGCAATTTTTATTTGAGCCTCAACCGCCTTCTTGTTTACCTCCATAAGAGGCAAGAAACCATGGGTCGCGCCGCAAGTTATAATTTCAAGTTTTCCCGCGTCCTGGATTTTTTTAAACCCATTAAGCAGGTTCCTGTGGTACCGCTCAACAAAAGCAATCCTCGACTGGATGAAAATGCGATTGTACATGTGTGCCAACTCATTTAAAGGGCCATCCCACTTTGTCCTTTCAATTTCCTTATACGATAACTCTATGAGATTATCCAAATGTTTTATATAACGGTTTTGCAAAAGCTCATCTGCAAGCATTGCAACAAGGGTCGGGGTAATTGACATTGTAATCCTAAAGTCTATCCCATCGGAAATAAGGTTTTCAAAAACATTTAAAAGGGGTATATAAGTTTCGGTTATGGCTTCATAAAGCCAATCTTCCTCAAGAAAGTCTTCATATTCCGGATGCCGCACATATGGAAGATGAGCATGTAATACTAATGCCAGATAGCCTTTTGTCATTTTGAAGTTTCCATTTCCAATTTATTTTGTTTTCCGGTTGATTATAGGAGTTATGTTGCGGCGCTCTCCCCCATCATCCCTTATAGCTTCTATTGGTATTTCATAATTCCCGTCAGGAAGGAGAAAACGAAATGAAAATGTTCCGTCAGAGCGAAGTTTAATTTTTTTCCCCATAACTGTTACGGACGCGGTAGGTTCTGTCGCCCCATAAACAATCAGTTCACAATTAGCAACAAGCCAAAATGGGCGTTTTCCCTCTTTTTTAACGGGAGATCCGGAAAACATCCATGAAGAAGGAAATTGCATCTTTTTAAAGAGCTCTTTTACTTCCATGGAACTTTTTCCAAAACCAAAGCCGCCCGAAAGAGCATACATCATTTCCCAATCGGGAATCATCCACTCTTCATCAATTACATCCGACATGGAATCTCTTGGAGTTGTAACAACATTGCTTCTTGCCGCACAAATAAAAACTCCATCTGTAGTAAGATATCCTATGTCTACACAATAAGAAGTATTAGGCCTCCCAACGTTTATATACCAGTTTCCAATATGGGAGCCCACTGCTATATCAAAAAAATTCCAGTCGGAAGTATTATATATTCTTAATATAAGCGAAGCCCCTCCTAAATTCTCCCCTAACTCTCTTTTTATCTCTCTTATCTTATTTTCGTTAATCTCCCAATAAGTGTAAAGCCAATACGGGTCTCTCACCATAAGAACAATCCTATTGTCAGAGTAACTATAAGGAGGATCAAAAGCCTCCTTTCTTTCTACGTAAGAAGTATAAAATTTTGTCTCTTCTACCTGCTCTTTTATTTTTTGCATCCGATTGATAGTTTCATCAACGGAGTTAGAAGTTAAAACTTTTTTCGGTAGTTTTCTTTTTAAAGGCTTTGAAGAAATATTTTTTTGATCAGACTTTTTCTTTTTGGAAACAACTTTTTTTAAAGTCTTTTTTGTTTTTAAAATAACAGCCTTTTTTTTAAGGAGAGGTTTTTCAACCTTTTTTCTCGGCGACATATATTTCTCCCTCCTTTGTTATCCTCGCTCTATCTTTTAACTCAACTATATGATTTCCCTTAAATACTTTGCGGCTTCTTCCGGAGAAGTAGGATTTATATAAAGACCTGATCCCCATTCAAATCCTGCGGTTTTTGTCAATCGAGGGATTATTTCAATGTGCCAATGAAAATCATAATCGATTGTCCCCCAATAATCCGGTTTTCCCGGTCTTATTACGGGGTTCGGAGCTGTATGAACTACATAATTATAAGGAGGATCGTTAAGTGTTTTCTTAAGCCTCATCATAATATCTTTCATGCAACTAGCAAGTTGTAATCTTTCTTCATCAGATATTTCCTGATATTTTGCATAATGCCGTCTCGGCAAAATCCATGTTTCAAAAGGAAATCTTGACGCAAAAGGTTCAAATGCAACAAAGTATTCATTTTCATAAACAAGACGTTCACCTGAACCCAACTCTTGTCTTACTAAATCACAAAACAAACACCGTTCTTTCCCCTGGAAATATTGCCTAGCTCCTGTAAGCTCTAATTTTATATATCTAGGGGTTATTGGCGTCGCAATTAATTGAGAATGAGGATGAGATAGTGATGCGCCAGCTGCTTTCCCATAATTTTTAAAAACAAGAATGTAACGAAATCTCTGATCCTTGGACAAATCCGTAATACGCTGTTTATATGCCCATAAGACTTTGTCAATCTGTTCTTCCTTCATATCAGCAATAGTCAAATCATGTTTTGGTGTTTCAACTATAACTTCATGAGCGCCAATACCAGACATCATGTCGAAAATTCCTATTCCAGACCGATTTACATCCCCTTCTATGACAAGAGCGGGAAATTTATTGGCAACAACTCGAACAGACCAACCCGGTGTATTTGGGGGTGTGCCGGATTTTCTTGAAGAGATTATTTCCGGTGGTGTTTTGTCTTCATTCCCTTCACATAAAGGGCATTTTGAGGCATCATCCTTTTCTTCCTGCGCTGAAGCTCCGCCAAAATCCGATGGACGTCTTCCTCTCTCTGTTGAAATAATTACCCATCTGTCTGATATTGGATCCTTGCGTAATTCCGGCATTTTTATTGCTCCTTAGCTAACTTTCTATTTTTAAAATCAGTCTATTTGTCCAAACCTCTTTTGGCGCTATATTAATTTCCCAAGAAAAAAACAAACATGACCCCTGATAAGTTTTTTCCAATCCCCCCTCCGACTGAGAAACCGTTTCTATGGGATAACGGACAAAATTACATTCATAATTCAGCTCAAATGATACACTAAAACCTTTCCACTCGTCAACAAGTTGTACAGATTTAACTTCATCCAAAACGCCTTCGCTTGCAAGATAAGAATTTTCAAGTTTTTCCCAGTTAATTTTATAATATCTGTCTGGAGAATTCCCCCCTAAAAGCGTTAAATTAAATTCAATGCCAAAAATACATTTTATATTTTCTTCGCCATTATTTACAATTTCATAATCAACACTTACTATGCTCTGGCCGGACATAAGCGATATTGTTTTAGTCAATTTAACTTCCTGACCATTAACCTTCCCAATCCTTGACAAATTCAACTGCACTTCATCGTTTTTTCTGACAGGGAAAAAGGCATATGGTTTTCCCGCAAAATCTCCCAAGTCTAAAACCTTTGCAAACTTTAATTCATTTAAATCCGCATCAGCACTTAAAAAATGATCGACAAAAGAAGCTCTTCTTAATGAATCATATACAAGATACTTTTCTATTCCTTCTTCTTTTAAATGAATCGCATCATGAATGCTATGCGTCTCTTTCGGTGGAGCATTTCCTGTCTCCCCGTTTAAGATGCTTTCATGATAAGCCTCTTTTCTTCTTGTTAATACATTCATACAATTAAATTCTTTAGGTTTATAATCCATTTCAAAAAGAGCTCCACCCTCTTGCGGGGAAAAATACATATTTAAATACGGATTAGAAAGAAGGATCTCTTCATTTCCTTCTTTATCAAAGTCTGTAATTAAAAGTTCTGTATATTTCTTGTCTCCTCGTTGTAATCTTTGCAATATATTTTCAGCTCTGATCAAATGTTCGTAAATAGCATTCCTCAAATTTGACAAATACAACCCACCAAAAATGCCATGCCAATAAGCGCAATTGCATTGGCCTTTATAAAGATTTTTCTCTGCCTCTTTAATTAATTTTTTTCTATCGCTCGATGGATTTGAATCTCTTACTGCCCCTAATTTCTTGCTTACAAGAAGCATCTTTTTGTGCATATTGTTGCTCTCGGGATATTTCACAAAAAAGTTTCTAAAAAATCCTCCCCTCAAAAACTTGTTGTATTCATCATATTTTCCAGATTGCTTCATTTCTTCTTTTATTTTTTTAAGTTTTATCTGCTGATCAGATGGTAGAGACCATTCCATCATTTCAAAATAAGAAGCCGTAGGAAGATACGTCCTTCCGCTGGAAGGATAGTCTTCCACATAATCAGAAAATTTCATTGGTATAATCCAATCAAGATTTTCATCCAGACAGGACAACAATTTTTCTAAATAACCATCTTCATAAACCCATTTATATGTTCCCGGCCAAACACCAAATTTTTCTCCGTCATCCGCCAAAATCGCGGCCCTATCTCCTTTCTCTGTGGCAATACTCCTTAAATAATTTATCGTCTCTTCAGGCATCTTAAAAGGTATTAAATATCTAAGTTCTTTATTTATGGGAAAGACTTTTAATTTATCTCCTTCTTCTTCGGTTAAATAATAACCAAACAATTTATCTCCTTCTATCCCCGCAGATAAAAAATGATAATCATCAACTGTAATATAGTCGATTCCCGCCTGTGCAAGTATCTTAGGAAGTGTCGGCTCCCAGATTCTTTCCGTAAGCCAAAGCCCCGAAGGGCTTATTTTGAATTTTTCTTTTATAAACTCATTCATCATCTCTATCTGACCAAGTTTATCCTCATCCGGAATTATAGGAAGAATCGGTTCATAATAACCACCAGTTAGTATCTCCACCTGTCCCCGTTGTACCAAATTCAGTAAAAGATCCATTATTTCCGGTCTGTTTTTTATAAACCAATCATAAAGTATCCCGCTGTAATGAACAGAAAATTTTATGCGCGGATGTTTTTCCATCGCTTTTAAAAACGGGAGATAACAACTGTCATATGCCCATTTAAAAACATCTTCAAAGTTCCCAACTGGCTGGTGGCAGTGAATTCCAAATAAAAAATTTATTTTTTTCATTTCTTATATCTTCCAATTATTAAGTTCAAACGAATCATCGGGGACTTTAAATGATAACATCCCTCCTCGGGGCCAATGCTCAAGTTCATTGCCGTCTTTTATAATAACAACTGAAAACTGTACTTCATCTCCAGGATTTGCCCCCAACTCGAAGAAAGATATCCCCATCTCTATTATTTTGCTTATTCCAAAACTAGAAAGTTCTTTTGTCTTTTCCCAATTATCATTATCGTTTAATTTGTATAAACTTAAAACAGGGGGAGGCGATTCGCAATACAATTCCAGTTTGCACTGTTTCGGATGATGGATAAGTATATTAAATTTATATCCTTTGCATTCTCTTTTTTGAAAATTAAGCTGGCAGTCAAGCCTGAAAAAAACCGAAGATTTGCTAAATCCATAGTAAACAGCGCTTACCACCGTATCTATTTGGTGCATTGCTCCTTTTGTCTTGTTTACATCAAAACATCCGGCAGAAAGCCATTCATAATAACTTGTTATAAGTCCGTCCATAACAGGTTCAATATAATACGCCGGTTCGCGTGTCGGTTTTAATGTCCTTAATTGTTTAATAGGTTTCTTTAAGTATGTAGGGATCGGCTTCCCTAAAAGCTGATAAATATTAGACAAATGTTTTCTAAATAATGTGTCAAAAGCAGGATCGTTTTCCGAAGAGTGGTCATCGCCAAACCACCAGCACCAGTCAGAGCCTTCGGCGACATATAGTTCTTTCCACGCGGTTTCATTTTCCTGTCCTTCCAATATATTTCTTGCTTTGCCAAGATAATCCCAAGCTAGGTTATCTTCATCGTGCCCTATCCATATTCTAAAGTTGTTGTTTATCCATGAAGCAGGGAATAATCTTTCAATCTTACTTTCCGGAGGAAATTCTTGTATAAAATCTTTTGGCAGGACAGGTTTTATATTCGGATCTTTTGAAAGCTCGTCATACAAAGTCCTTAAAAATTCTTCTCCTCCGTCCTTAAAATATTCCCACGCGTTTTCACCGTCTAAAATTACGCTTATTAGATATTGCTTTCCGTTATCAGGAAGCGAAGCTTTTATATTGTGCAAATGATGTTTAAAATCTGCGACTGCGTCTTTGGCTCTCCACCTTTGGTAGACAAAACCTATTTGGTCGGACAAAAAGTGGTTTCTAAATATTACATGGATATTGTTCCCATCTTTTGAAATTGTATAGGGCTTATAAAGTTCTTCCGGCGATAGTTTTTTCCTGAATGAATTCGAAAGAACCCCTTCATCGGTTGCAATCCATTTAATACCATTTTGGGCGGCAATGCCTGCAACATCGGGACTTACACTCCCTTCGGACGGCCACATGCCGGCAGGTTTTGACCCAAAATGTTCTTCGTGAAATTTTACCGCTCTTTTTATTTGTTCCATAGCATCTTCCGGGTGCCTAAATCTTGTGCAAGGGAGTTTTATTTCGGGCATAGATTCTTTTGCTATGCTTGTATCGCATAATAAAGGAAGAATAGGATGATAAAAAGGTGAAGTTGTTACTTCTATCTGATTTTTTTCCATAAGCTCTTTGTGTTTCGGTATGATTTTTGAAAGGAGCTCTTTTTGTTTTGCCAACAAGCTTAGCTTCTCTTCTGTTGTAAAATTTGTCTCTTTTTTTATAAGTTCTGAGACTACTGGATCTATTTTTCTGTATATGAAACCGAACCAGGTAAGGTTAAACCAAACTTGGAGATCTAAAATCTCCTGTCGTGTAAATCTTTTCGCGGCATCGGCTATTTCATGATCAGATACAAACCTTCCTCTTTTAAGAAGCATCGCATGATATCTATTGTAAGGTTTTATCATTGTCTCCCAATTTGCCATAAAGAAATTTTTCAGGAGATAGACAAGTTCCTCATCTGAAAGCGATTTTGGATCCTTTTCTGATATTTTCAGACTTATGTCTTTTGCATTATTAAAAACATAATCGTCTATTTGTTCAACAAGCGAAGGAACAAGGTTAAAAGTTGCTTTCATGTTGGGGTAATCTTCAAGGATCGCGACCATATCGTAATAATCTTTTATGCCATGCATGCGAACCCAGGGAAGAAAGTACTCTCCTGTAATTAAATCCTTGTAATAAGGCTGGTGCATGTGCCAAATGAGAGCCAAATATATCGGTTGATGCATGACGAAAGTTATTATACTATTTACAGTGTACACTGTACAGTAAAGAGGATGGTGTTTTATGAAAATAGTAAAAAGTTTTCTTGTTTTTCTTTTCGTTTCTCTTTTCCTGTCCCCTTGTTTTGCCAATAGCCAAACCCTTATTGTCACCGGGGTCGGCAATGTTAATGTAGAGCCTGATACCGCGACGATTACGCTTGGTGTTCAGACAGATGAAAAGACAGCGTCAAAAGCGCAGTCTAAAAATGCAGAGATAATGCAAAAAGTCATCGATTCCATAAAGAGCTTTAACATACCAAAAGATAAAATAAAGACTTCTAGATTTAGTATTGGCCCAAAGATGAAATATGAAAGCGGAAGTTCTTATCTTATCGGTTACACCTGCAACAATCAGGTTTCCGTTACAATAAGCGACGATCTAAAAAAAGTTTCAAAAATAATAGACAAAGGAACCTCTGCAGGCGCCAATCAAGTGTTAAGCGTCAATTTTTCAAGAAAAGATATTTTGCCTTATAGGAAAGAGGCTTTAAAACTCGCAGTTGAATCTGCAAAGTCAAAAGCACGCGCTATTGCGGATGCGGCTGGGCTTACTCTTGTCAGGATAGAAAAAATAGAAGGACAGGAGATAAATAATTGGGGAATAATTTCACCGCAAACAAATATTTCCGTAGAAAGGGCTTTTGGCGGTGAATCCGCAACTCCAATTTACGGCGGAGATATTAATGTTACGATGAGCGTTAATGTTACTTATGTTGTGAAATAGCAACAACCTTATTGCGTGACTTTTCCCCGCGAACGATTGATATTTGGCGTTTTTTGATTTTAAAATGTTCCGAGAGAAATTCAATAAGCGCTTTATTCGCTTTCCCGTCGACAGGAGGAGCCGTCAAATAAACTTTATCCCCTTTTAGCTCGTTTCGTTTGGCGTTAGGAATTATTTTTAATTTTAATACTTTCTCTCTCATTTTTTTATCATTAGACATTAGTCATTAGATATTAGTCATTAATCATTAGTTATTGGAAATTTATTATCCCACTTTGTTAGTTAATCGTCCAATCCCCTCAATTTCCACCACAACCTCATCCCCCCTATCCATCGGTCCCACCCCGGGAGGTGTTCCTGTCAATATCACATCTCCAGGAAGTAGCGTCATTATCTCTGAAATAAATTTTACAAGATAAAGAGGCTTAAATATCATTTGTGAAGTATTTGAATTCTGCTTAATTTCTCCATTTAAATAAAGCTTGATATTTAGATTGTCAGAGTCAATGCCGGATACAATTTTTGGACCTAGTGGGCAAAAAGTGTTAAACGATTTTGCGCGCGTCCATTGGCCGTCTATTTTTTGCAAATCCCTTGCCGTCACATCATTTGCGCATGTATAGCCTAACGATCTATCTTCTAAAATAACAATCGCAAGCTCGGCTTCATAATGGAGGTTTGATGTTTGCGCGGGATAAATTATTTTATCGCCATTCCCTATCACAGCTGTCGGCGGTTTTAAAAATAGAACGGGAGATTTTGGTATCTCCATACCAAGCTCTTTCGCGTGATCGTAATAATTTAATCCGACACAGATGATTTTTGAAGGGCTAAATGGCATCATTTTATTTTTTGCTTTGTGAATATTTGATGCCATAAATCTATTCTATTTTGAAACAAAACTGAAATTGGCTGTTAAAGGAACTTCTTTTTCTTCATTTTTTCCTTTGAACCATTTTTCAAAATTGAGAATAGTAAACCCTGTTATTTTACCTGTTTTGAGATTTTTTCTTATAAAAAAATCGTCCGCAATTTCAGTAGAAACCGATTTTTTAGGTTTCCCAACAGATATATCCAACAGATCATCATCCTTATCGTAATAAAAAATCATTTTTTTATCCATATTGTTTCCCCCAATTTTATTTTATCTGTTATAAAAATAGTTGATATATATTTTTTTGAATTATTTACAACAACTAAAATATATTTCCCTTTATAAACTTCATGATAAAATTTATAATACAAATGCACAGACGAGTCTCGCCTACTTAGTTTGACAAAATCAGGAAGTTTTAAGACTTCTTCAATCTTTGATAAATAAGTTTCAACCTCCGGATGTCTTTCTACTACATGTCGCCAATTATCGTCTGTCAAATATATTTTTTCACCAAAAACTGTTTTATAATGTTTTACCATCCAAACAAATTATATAATAAAAACTAATGAAATTATAGTGAAAGTTTTGTGAAGTTTTGAGTATTTTTTGGCTTTGTTGCTCAAAGAGCAGAGAAAAACCGGATCAGGGCATACATTGTTGACCCCCAAAATTAAATTGAAATTTTCCGTTTTAACCTCCGAAGAAGCTGTGTATATAAAAGGCTTTTAAACAAATAACGGAGGTAAATAAAAAATGAGTAATCTGACAATTTATGGTTTAGGAAATATGTGTCAAAGTAGTATGGTGGAGTGCAAGGCAGAAATAAAAGATAAGTCAGAAGCACAAGATATATATAATGAAGTAACAGACAATTCTCTCCTCAGAGATCAAGAGGCTCTTGACAGCGCATTTGTTAATATGGCAAATTCAGATGGAGATGAAACCCTTTCTCCCTATGAGGCTCAAATTGTTGCAAATGCAGTTGAATATTATGGCGGAAACGTTGGAAAGGTTCTTATCCTTACAAAATGTTTGGCCAATCCTGTTATACGCAGCATTGATATAGATGAACAAGTAAAGATAAATGCGATAGGTGCCCTTCTTGATTGGGGGATGGCTGAAGATGCTATATGTGACATATTTGCCAACAGTGTAAAAATGTACAACCCAACGTATAACTCAACAATCACTGAAAAATTTTGGACACATCTGCCTGAATATCTAAAACTCCTTGACCACCCTGAAAAATTTCAACGTTATACTCTGTCAATAAAAGATTTTGATAAGTTTGGAAGATCAAATTTTTATGCTATTGATTTAACTCAAGTTTTAAACGAAAACACAGGGGAAATAGACCTGAGTAATGACCCTTTTATTAAATTTGATAGAAAAAATGAAGACGCTATATGTTCAATCATTGAAAAAAAGGCTATTATCATAGAGGATGCTAACAGATATTTTGTTGATATGTTGATATTATTTGCCAGTTTAGACCTTCTTTCAAATAAAAGAATAGAAGGCCTTCTAATCTCTAAGGATGTGCCAGAAAGGTTTAAAACTGTTTTAAGATACATCAAGCAAAAAGGAGCTCCTGTCAATTTCGAAAGAGTTATTATTGCACAAGATGGGCGCCTTGATATTGAAAATAATTCACAATCTACAATTCTTCCAAACAACCATGAGTTGGAAGAAGGTATAATTTCATGGAAAGACGGTTTTTGGTTTTTATCTCTTTATGACAGATATAACAATAAAAGATATACCAGTTTTTTAAAAATAGACGGACTAAAAATATATTTAGAGAGAGGCAATACCTTTAAGTTATTTATATTTTTTGATCAAAATGGGGCCCCTAAAAAACCTATCGCATTAAAAGCCAAAGAATCTTTTAATTATATCAATTTTTCAAGTGACAAGATTTCTGCGGAAGGTGAAGAATTGCCGGTTTTTTCCTTTGATTATTATTCTATAGAGAAACAAGGGTCTAATCCCGCGAAATTAACTATAGAAGGAGTAAGAAGCTGTAATCCAAAAGTCGCATTATACGCATATCCAGAAACCCGCTTTACATTAAGAAATGATAATCTTAGTTTTAGTATGGTTTTTAACGGCGAACACGGATTTGTTGATTTAAAAGAGGCTGAAAATTTTTTTACTAATCATTCAAAAATTCCATTAACCATTTCAGCATACAATCTACTCGACGAGAAGCCAAGAGAGTTCTCTTTTTCCGGTTATAGCTTTAGCCATAAAGGAAAAACTTTGGTTATAACCCCTTTCAGCGAGATAGCCATATTTGGAGATGCTGAGGAAACAACCCTCATCAGTCCTTTTTATACCAGTCCGTATAATTTTCCTTACGATGACTTTAAATTAAGAACATCAATAAATACTGTCTCAATAATAGAAGAGGCAGAGGTTCCTACACGCCCATATGGAATACAAATAAGAAAGCCAGCCTATGAGTCTATTAATTATACTGTTTTAAGGAACCTCTATTATGCGCTTAGCCTCTTAACCCCAAACTTAAGGAGAGCAATTTCTTCAATTGAATTTTCAGATGATGATCGTGGAGAGATGAAATGCAACTTCACCTCAAAGAGAATAATTTTAAACTCAGGCTATCCAAAATTCCCTTATTCTTATAGGATTATAAGAAATACTGATGATCCTGAAATATCAACTGATGAAACCGTTTATGTAGGCTTATTAGAATTATATTTGACAGCCGCAAAAATGTTAGCTTATCAATTAAAAGCGACCAATTTTGGAAGGCAATGGAAATTTATACCTGAAATTGGGGATACTAAAGATATTGCTACCAGTGTTGGCCAATTTGTTTACCTTGTAATTTCATCTCCAAAAAAGATAGCTGAGCACTGCCGAAAAACAAGTAATAACTTTAACAAAGACTATTCAGATAATATGAAATTATTACTCCAATACGGTTATATAACAAATGAACAATATAATAGGGCAACAATAATGTGGTGAATTTTTAGAGCCTATTTTTTCTCTGTACTATTTTTGGCAGGTTCAGACTTGTGATGATGGTGTTCCCTGTTTTTATCGTGTTCTGTTCTATGAGTATTTTTACCGTAATCAGTCACATGAAATCCAGAACCTTTAAAAACTACACTTGCCGCAGAAATTAAACGCTTTATTTTTGAGCCGCCGCACTTTATGCACTTTTTAAGAGGCTTCTCCACCATTTTTTGATGGTGTTCATAAACACCGCACTCTTCACACCTATACTCATAAGCTGGCATATTAATATAGTAGCAAAAAAATCATAGAATAGTCAAACAGTAAAATCAAGTTTAGCGCCAATCGATTCAATTTTCCCGGGACTAACATAAATCCCATCGCTAATCTTGGCAAAATTAGCAAGAGAACTGTTCATATTGTGGTTAATCTCTTTCAAGACATTTGAAAAATCATCAATACTCTTTGACGGTTTTTTAGCGCCGGAACTTGGAATAGATAAAAAATTAGGGTCACTTATCAATGTCATTATTTTCCCTCTTTATTTTGAGTATTCATCCCGACGTAATAACCGGAATTTTCTGACAATTCACATAATTATAATCGAAACAAGAAAAGAAGTTCTTGCGCCTTTTAGCAGCTTTTTATTGTTTCAAACTCCAAATAATGTTTTAAACCTTCAGGAATAACAACATCACCATCTTCTTGCTGATAATTTTCTAGAATAGCGGCAAAAGTACGCCCTACGGCAAGCCCTGACCCGTTTAAGGTGTGAACAAATTCAGGCTTTGAGTTCCCATCTCTTTTAAACTTAATTCCAGCTCGTCTGGCTTGGAAATCTTCAAAATTTGAACAAGAAGAAATTTCTCTATATTTATTTTCTGACGGGAACCAAACTTCCAAATCATAAGTTTTGGCAGAAGCAAAACCCAAATCGGAAGTACAAAGCTCAACAACTCTATAAGGAAGATTTAATTCTTTAAGAATTAATTCAGCATCTTGCGTCAACAACTCAAGTTCTTTATAGGAATTTTCAGGCTCAACAAATTTCACCAGCTCAACCTTATTAAATTGATGCTGACGGATAATCCCCTTTGTATCTTTTCCATATGAACCTGCTTCCCGTCTGAAACATGGTGAATACGAACAATATTTTATAGGAAGTTTTTTATATTCTATAATCTCTTCTCTGTGTAAATTTGTCACAGAGACTTCTGCGGTAGGAATTAAATAAAAATCATCACTGCATTTAAAAAGATCTTCTTCAAATTTTGGAAGTTGGCCTGTACCTTGCATAGAATAAGACTTAACAAGGACAGGAGCCAAAACTTCCTCATAGTTATTCTTTTTTACGTGAACATCAAGCATAAAATTTATTAACGCCCGTTCAAGGGCAGCTCCCCTTTTATGATAAACAACAAAACGAGCTCCAGAAATTTTTGCCGCCTCTTTAAAGTTAAGGATTCCCAATCTCTCCCCTATTTCATCATGAGGTTTAGGTTCAAAGTTAAATTTTGCGGGCTCTCCGTATTTTCTAACTTCCTTGTTAAAAGAACTGTCCTTGCCAAAAGGGACAGAAGAATGAGGAAGATTTGGCATCTGAAGCTCTAAATCTTTAAGTTCATCGGAAACAAAACTTAATTCTTCTTCCAATTTTTTTATTTCATCACCGATCAACCTGCTTTTTTCAAGTAAAATGTCAGAATTTTTCCCCTCCTTTTTACATTGCCCAACTTTCTTAGAATTTTCATTGCGATCTTTTTTTAATGTCTCAATTTTAAAAGTAAGTTCCCGCCATTTTTTATCCGTTACAGAAAATTTTTCAACTAAAGATATATCTCCCTGACGAGTTTTCAAGGCATCAACTATTTTTTGAGGATCGCTGCGTAAAAGCTTTGGATCTAACATATAAAAAGTATACATTATAAAAAAAACCGGGTCAAAGTGAAATTTGTTTTGAAATATTAGTCAGTAATCCTACTGAAAACAAACATGTAATCATAGACGTCCCTCCATAGCTTACAAAGGGAAGAGGAAGTCCTGTGGTTGGCAATAAAGCTATTACAACCATTATGTTTAATACTGTCTGTACAAAAAACATTGAAATAATGCCAAATCCTAAGAAAAAATAAAACTCATCTTTTGTTTTTGAAATAATCTGAATTCCTCTAAAAAAGAATACCAAAAAAATACAAATCAAAACAAAAGCGCCAATAAACCCCAATTCTTCACACAAAACTGCAAATATAAAATCCGCATATTGTTGAGGAAGATAATAAAATTTTTGTTTGGAATTTCCAATCCCCAACCCGATCACCCCTCCAGACCCTACGGCAAGCAACGATTGAATAATTTGAAATCCTTTTCCTAAAGGATCTTCCCACGGATTAAGAAAAGCAAGCAACCTTTTTACTCTATACGCGGAAAAAATACTCAAAATAAAAATCAAGACCCCGCCACAAGATCCTAAAAAAACCAGATGTAAAACATTAGCCCCTGCTATAAAAAACATTAAAAAAGAAGTTACAGCTATTGAAAGAGCTGTTCCCATATCAGGTTGTTTAATTATTATTCCGCATACCACGACCAAAACCAAAAGCAAAGGCAGCAATCCTTTTAAAAATTTTTTTATACTATTTTTCAATGCTGAAAGATAAGTGGCAAAAAATAAGACCATGGTAAATTTAACAAATTCCGAAGGTTGAAAAGATATAAAATAAAAATCCAGCCAACGTGTAGCTCCTCCCAACGATTTCCCTAAAAAAGGGACAAAAAGCAATAAAAGAAAAAAAATAGAAACACAAAATATAAGAAGAGTATATTTTTTAAGTTTTTGCAAATCCAGATTAAGGGCAAAAATAAAAACAAAAAAACCTGCAAGCAAATACAATAAATGCCTCTTAAGATAGTAAAAACTATCTCCCATTTTAATCCCCATAACAGAACTTGAAGAAAAGATCATAATAGTCCCAAACAACAGCAACCCCGCTATGGATGCCAACAAAATAAAATCAGGAGATTTTTTTAGTTTTAAAGGTTTTTGACCAGAGATTTAAACACATCTCCTCTCTCTTCAAAATTTGAAAACATATCAAAACTGGCGCAGGCAGGAGATAGCAAAACAATATCTCCAGGTTTAGATAAATTAAAAGATGTAATTACCGCAGATTTAAAATCAGAAGCAATTTCTATGTTTTCAAAATCACTCTGCTTAAGAGCTTTTTCAAATCTCTCTGTTGCCTCCCCTAAAAGAATAACTTTTTTTACACTCTTTTTTATTAAATTAATCATCGCCGTTAAATCCGTTCCTTTATCCCTTCCTCCAAGAAGTAAAATAATAGATTTTTTTCCGGTATCCAAAGTTTTAATAGCTACAATAGTAGAATCAGGATTTGTCGCTTTAGAGTCATTATAAAAATCAACTCCGTTTTTTCTTATAACAAATTCAATGCGATGAGAAACTCCAGAAAAACTTTTTAACACTTTTGGAATTGTATCTTTAGAAACCCCGGCAATTTTAGCCGCAGTAACAGCCGCCGCAATATTCTCTAGGTTATGGTCGCCTCTAAGCTTAATATCCGCAATATTCATCCCCAAAAACAACTCCATCTCTTTTATTATAAACGGGACCAATCTAGCTTCAGAAGCTTGGACTAATTTACAAACCCCCTTATCCTGAGAATTGTAAACAACGTAATCCGTCTTCTTTTGGTTCATAAAAATACGAGCTTTAAAAGTTCCATAGGCTTCCATAGAGCCGTGGCGTTCTATATGATCTTCGGTTAAATTTAAAATTATACTAATCCATGGTCTAAAAGAGACTATTGTTTCTAACTGATAACTGCTGATTTCAACAACAACAAAATCAAGATTCCTATCATCTATTGAAACAAGCGGCAAACCTACATTTCCCGCAACAACAACTGATTTCCCTTCGGCTTTTAAAAGTTCCCCGATTAAAATAGCCGTCGTTGTCTTTCCGTTGGTTCCGGTGACAGCAATTATCGGCTTAGTCAAAAACCTATATGCCAACTCTATCTCAGAAACAATGGGGATATTAAGCTCTTTTGCTTTTTGAAGTACAGGAATATCGGTTCTAACGCCAGGACTTAAAACAATAAGATCAGATTGATCAATACATTTTTGAGTATGCCCCCCCACCTCTAATTGCAAACGGGAATTCAGGTCACCTATGGCAATATTTTTAAATTCTTCAAGTACAGTTTTGTCGATAGATTCTTCTTTCTTGCTATCTGTCACAAAAAGATAAGAACCTAAAGGATAAAGTTTTTTTACGATTGCCAAACCCGATTTTCCAAGGCCAAAAACAGTTATCTTTTTTTCTTCCCATTTTGTCATGCTAAAAACACTCCTATAATACTAAGTAAAAACTGAACTGCCCAAAACATTAAAGTCACATAAACTTCACTCCATCCTAACAATTCAAAATGATGATGAAGAGGTGACATTTTAAAAACCCGTTTTTTAAACAATTTATAACTTAAGACCTGAATTATAACAGATAAAGCCTCTACCAGAAACACTCCGCCTATTATAACAAGCAAAAGTTCCTTATTTAAAATAATTGCCATGCCTGCAAGAATTGCCCCTATCCCAAGAGATCCTGTATCTCCCATAAATATTTTAGCTTTAGGAAAATTAAAAAACAAAAAGGCTAAAAGCCCCCCTATTAAAACAATAGCCAACACGGAAAAAGGCAAAAGATGCCTATGTAAAGCTATCACAAAAAAAGAGGCAAATGCCAAAATTGAAGTTCCTGCAAGTAACCCGTCAATTCCATCTGTAAGATTTGTCGCGTTGCCACATCCAAATATCAGAAAAGTAGAAAATAAAATATACAAAGGGATTCCCAGTATTTTCAACAAATAAGATGATGTTAAATAAGGGGTGCAAAATAAAACAAAGAAAGAAAAGAGACTTGAAAGTAATAATTGAGAAAAAACTTTTTGCCAAAAAGTAAGCCCTAAATTTCTTTTTTTATAAACTTTTATAAAGTCATCAAAGAATCCTATCAATGAATATCCCAAAAAAAGAAAAAGAAGCGGTCTTACTTCAGAAAAAGAAAAACTAAGAACAATAGATATTATGACAAAACCAACACCTCCCATAGTAGGAGTTCCGCTTTTCTTTTTATGACTTTCAGGTCCTTCTTCTCTTTCAAACTGTCCGATATGAATTTTTGAAAAAAATAAAAGTATTAACCATGTTAAGACAGACGTAAAAACAAAAGAGAGAAAAAACAAAAAAAATAACAGCCACATATTATCAATATGATATCATAAAAACCAAAAAAAAAGCCCCCCACTTGCGTGAGAGGCTTTTTAAAGCTTGTAAGCTTATAAATAAAGGACTATTCCAAGTGTTGCAATGGTAGAAGCTGTAAGTAAAGAATATGTGCTTGTGCTTGTTCCTCCAGCGCTTGTTGATGTAAAGTTAATCAAGTTAAGATCGCCAAAAACACCGACATTAGAGCTAAGCATAGATTCTGCTCCAAGAAACCCACTGACAGTAATAGGTGTAGTTGTTACTCCAGCATTATTTCTAGAAGTAATATTTGCTGACAACCCCCAATAAACATCGACTGAATTTCCTACAGGCATAAACACTGAAGAGAATCTAACTAATGCTCCAAGAGTAGTATTTGCAGCGCCTCCTGCAGTATTATCTGTATATGTTGCTCCAAGATCTAGCGCCTTGCCTGAACCAAATTCCAACCTTAAAAATGGAGTTCCTCCCAATGAACCAATACCACTAATTGCAGCAAATGAAGAAGAAGCCATTAATAAACCTAACATCAAAACTAAAGCTACTAATCTTTTCATTTTATTCCTCCTTAAAAATTTAAAAAAACACTAACTTTTATAGGCAAGATCACCTCCTTTTTATTTCAACTCAACTAATTAAAATATATAACCGGCATAAACAGCGGCAGAACCCACTCCTATAGATGTAGTTGTCGCGTTATTCTGCGATGTAGAAGAAAAAGATACAGGAATTAAATCAAACCCAAGTAAAAGATTTCCTGTAACAACAGCTTCCGCACCATATATCAAATTTACAGTAAACAAAGATCCTGAAGGAATGCTGTTGTAAGAAAGAGAAGCGCCTAAATGAATAGGGACAGTTCCCCCTGTCAGATGAAAAGCAAATAAACCAGTAGCGCCAAAAACAGAGGTATTAGCGTTATTAGCGCTAATACTCAAATAATTCACTCCAATCCCACTGGTATAAGTCTCTCCTATAAATTTAAGCATCAGGACGCTAGCCCCGCCAAGATTTACACCGGCAACATTGGTTCCGCCCATTAAATAAGAAGCAAGCCCCATCTTCATGTTACTCCCGCTTGATGTAATAGCCTTTGCAACAGGCAAACTCTTAGTTTTTTGAGTTTTTGTTGGCGCAGTAGCAGCTAAAGAAAAAGAACTTACTAAAAAAAACATTAAAACAAAAACAGTTAAAATTCTCATTATAAAAACCCCCTTTAAATTTAAAATCTTTCTATTTTCCTTTTATCAAGTTTGAAACAAAATCTGCCATTATATCCTTACACCCCAAACCAAAGGCAATCGCAACAGCCAAGCCCAAAGATCCTATTATAACACCAATGCTTGGGATAAGAAGATCTGGCCCTATTCCAAGCTGTTCAATTGCAAGGAGAAAAGCCATAACAACAGCAGCATATTGAGTAAGACGGGAAATTGTCTTTGCTCCAGGCAATCTAAAATTTGCCCCTATTAAATAGACCAAACCGCCCAAAAACAAGCCAATAAAAGTACCAATAGCAAGAACAACAGTCGCAAGTAAAACAACCGTCAAATAGGAAAATAGTTTTGCTAAAACGATTTTAATCGGAAGTCCAACCAAAAATGCCACACTAATTATAAAAAAGAACATTAGTATCCAATACAATGTAGCTCCTAAAAGCTTTGAAGGAGAGCTAAGAATATTCCCTTTGCGTAAAAACTGATCGAACTTCAAAAAATTTAAAATATTATCAAAAGAAATCAATTCCAAAAGAAAAACAAGAAATTTTTCCAGAAGGCGCGCCAAGAAAAACCCTATCAATAAAACTAATATGCCGTAAAAAACAACCGATAATTGCTCAAACGTCTGTTGCAAAAAATCTTTAAGCAACACAATAGTAAATTGCACAAAAACCTCCGTTCAAAGTTTAATAACACCTAAGACTAAAGAGACTACTAGAAAAATAATAACTGCTGATGTTGTAATCTTATCCAATCCTTGCTCTAGCCCTTTTGGCGTTCCAAACAATTTAGCAGCCCCTCCGATACCTCCCAACCCCTCCCCTTTCGCTGAATGCATCAAAACAGTGACAACAACCACTATCGCCGATATAATTTGAATTCCTATTAATAAAACCTTCATTCACATGTCTCCTAACTTTAAATTTACAATATCTTAACACAAGCCACAACCTTGTCAATACTGGTTTTTTGCCTTACTACAATCAAAGACCTTTGTTTGTCTTGAAAATAGGCAAATATAACCATCAAAGAATGGAGCTGATCGGGATCGAACCGACGGCCTCGTCGTTGCGAACGACGCGCTCTCCCAACTGAGCTACAGCCCCAGCTATAGTCTATTGTAAGGGGCGGTTCGCGAACCGCCCCTTACACGCGAACCACCCCTTACACGCGAACCGCAATTACAATCAAAGACCTTTACTTATCCTGCAAACAAGCAATCCCCGGCAAAACCTTACCCTCCACAAACTCAAGGGATGCTCCCCCACCTGTTGATATGTGGGAGATTTTACCGGCAAGTCCTGCTTTTTCTATTGCTGCAACAGAATCGCCTCCACCAATAACAGAAATAGCCCCTTTTTCTGTTGCTTCGGCAATCATTTCGGCTATCGCAAATGTCCCATGTTCAAACTTGTCAAATTCAAAAACTCCCATAGGCCCATTCCAGAAAATCGTTTTAGCTTTCTTTATAGCATGTGAAAACTTTGTAATAGTATCAGGGCCTATATCCATACCCTGCCAGCCATCAGGAATTCCGCCTCTTGTTACTAACTGCGTATTAGCATTAGGATCAAACTTATCGGCAACAATATGATCAATAGGAAGCATTACAGTCTTATTCAAATCTATAGCTGTCTTTAAAACTTCTTTTGCGACAGGAATCTTATCCTCTTCAACTAAAGAATTGCCAACACTGACATTCCTGGCTTTGAAAAAAGTATAAGACATGCCTCCTCCTACAATTAATGTATCAACACGAGGAAGGAGATTTTTTATAACATCAATCTTGCCCGATATTTTGGCTCCACCTAAAATTGCAACAAACGGATGATCAGGGTTATTTATAAGCTTCCCCAAAAATTTGATCTCTTTTTCCATAAGAAATCCTGCATAACCTTTTAAATACTTCGTAACCCCTTCCGTTGAAGCATGAGCGCGATGAGCCGTACCAAAAGCATCATCAACATAAACTTCGGCAAGTGAAGCTAATTTCTTCGCAAATTCAGGATCGTTTTTTTCTTCTTCTTTATAAAATCTGACATTTTCCAAAAGGAGAACATCTCCTTCTTTTAAAGAAGCAACAGCTTTCTCAACTTCAGTTCCTATGGAATCTTTTACATATTGAACCTGTTTTCCAAATAATTCAGATAATCTTTTTGCCACAGGTTCCATGCGGAATTTATCTTCCGGCCCGTTTTTTGGGCGTCCCAAATGAGACACAAGAATTACCTTAGCCCCTTTATCTGATAAATATTTTATTGTAGGAATTGCCGCTTTAATACGGGTATCGTCCGTAATATTTAATTTATCATCCTGAGGAACATTAAAATCAACGCGAACCAAAACTCTTTTCCCCTTCAAATCCTTTATATCTTCAACTGTTTGCTTTGCCATGTAAACATCCCCTTTCTTTGATTCATTTTAAAACAAAAAGGAATAATTTACAATTGAAGTTTGAAAAATATAAGAAAAACCGCTTTAACCCCGATTATTCATAGACTAACAAAATTTTAACAGTCTATTGGAAAATTCCTTAGGTATGAACCCCGATTTCCTAATCGGGGTGAATAATCGGGGTTAACTTGAGCAAAGGCATGTCGTCAGGTGGTTTATTCGTTTTTCATCTGTTTCAAATTAAAGTCTAATTCAGCAATTCTATTTTTAGTAATTATAGAGGCGACCTCAAAAAATAAATAGACTGTCGCACTGGTTAAAAATATAAATCCAAACATCTTTTTATCAAACCAATCAATATTATTGTAAAACTTATAAATTCCTACCAATATTAAGCCAGCTAATACGCGAGGGCCTTTCCCTTCTTTTGTTTTCATGGCCTCTAAAAAATGTAATGCCAAGTTATATCTCTGCAAAGATACGGACATTCCAACAGAGGGATCTTTTCTAAGTGTAGCATTCCAGCTGTATGCTGTAGAAAGATAAGAATTTCGCGTGGCTATTTTTGTTGCAAGCTTGGTATCTGATAATGGAGTATGCCGTATTGCGCCTGCCAATAATCTTGTTTTTAAGGGAGGTATTTGCATTGTCATCATGTCATTCCATCGTTATTTGTTGAAGAAAATTTCAGGTTGTATTGTTATTTGAAGTAAAAAAGGAGCTGAAGAAAAAACTCCAGCTCCTTTTAATTGATAAAACTACTTAACTCTTGCTTGCAATAAGCTTCACAAGATCAACAACACGACATGAATAGCCCCATTCGTTGTCATACCATGAAACAACTTTAAAAAATCTCTTTTCACCCTTTAAATTATTCTGAAGAGTTGCAAGTGAATCGTATATTGAAGAGCGATTGTCATGTATAAAATCAGTCGACACAACTTCTTCAGTTGCGACGCCTAATATCCCTTTTAAATAAGTTTGAGAAGCTTTTTTCATCATTGCGTCAATCTCTTCGATGGAAGTGTCTTTTGCCGCTCTAAAAGTCAAATCAACAACAGAAACATCCGCAGTAGGAACTCTAAAAGACATTCCAGTCAACTTTCCCTTTGTTACAGGCAAAACTTCACCGACAGCTTTTGCGGCGCCAGTTGTTGAGGGGATAATATTGATCGCCGCCGCACGACCACCACGCCAATCTTTCTTTGAAGGCCCGTCTACTGTCTTTTGTGTCGCCGTGTATGCATGGATTGTTGTCATTAACCCAGTCTCAATGCCAACTCCTTCTTTTAAAATAACATAGACAACAGGGGCAAGACAGTTGGTAGTACACGAAGCATTGGAAACTATATTATGCTTTGCAGGATCATATTCGTTATCGTTAACACCCATAACGATAGTCTTTACATCCCCTTTCCCCGGCGCTGAAATAATAACTTTTTTTGCTCCCGCGGCTAAATGACCTTTTGCTTTTTCAGAATCTGTAAAAAGACCGGTAGATTCGATAACATATTCAACACCAAGATCCTTCCATGGAAGAGCGCTTGGCTCTTTTGTCGCCATAATGCATTTTATTTTGTTACCATTAACAACAAGGACATCATCTTCTGCTGCTGATGGACTACTCTTTTCTGTTGAAAGCGTTCCGTCAAACCTGCCATGGACGGAATCGTATTTCATCTGATAAGCAAAATATTTTGCATCAGTACTTACATCAACCACCGCAACGACTTCTATTTCGCTCCCCAACGCCCCCTTGTCAACCATTGCACTCAAAACCTGCCTACCAATCCGCCCAAACCCATTTATACCAACTTTTACTTTTGCCATTTTTTACCCCTCTCTCTCCTAAGAAGTGTACAGTTTACTGTTAACAGTGTACAGTATGAAAAAGAAGCTTATTTCTGTTAACTGTACACTCGTATTGTACCTTGTTTGCCAAAAAGCGTCAACTCACCTATAATTTGCAATATGGAAAATTCTCCATGGCGAATCATTTTTATATGTGCCGGGGCATCCCTGTTTTTACTTTTGATCGCTTATTTTTTTATACTGCCTAAAAAAATTATAAGCATAGATAAAATCGACAAAATAACCAGTTTAAAAAACGCCTATATGTCCGGCTATAATGAAGGGAAAAAATCCTGGGAATTTTACGCAACTGAAGGATGGTCAGATAAATATCAACAAATTACTTATTTAAAAGATGTCAGCAAAGGCAATCTATATGAAGACGGAGAATTAATAACAAGTAACCTTTCAGCTTCAACAGTTAAAGTGTTCAAAAGATCTAAAATAGTAGAAGCAGCAGGACTAGAAAAAAAACAACTGTCCGCGAACATCGCTTTTACATCTAAAAAGAACAAAGAGAAAAGAAAATTTGCCGGCATAAAGTCCAACTTTTTAAAATATATCCCTAACGATAAAAGGACAGAACTCGCAGGAAATATAAATATTAAAGAAAAAAATATAAAAATTTCCGGAGAGAAAATGGCAATAGATCACAACGAAGAAACAGCAAAAATTGAAAACAATGTTAAGGTCATTCGTTCCGATATTTCTATTAACTGCAATATTTTAGCGTACGATTCAAAACAAGAAAAATTAAACCTTTTTGAAAACATAACAGCAAAAATAAAGGGGAAGCAAAAAACCAAAGTTAAGGCCGACAACATATCATTTTTTTTAGATGATGAAAAAGATATCAATATAAATGGAAATATAGAGTTAACACAAGAGAAAAAAAACATAGTTGGGAACAAAGCCTTTTACAATAAAAAAGAAAACAATATCTTTTTTCAGGACGGAACCAAAGCAGTAATAGAAAAAGGGGGCGCGCTTTTAAAAGAAGAAACAACTAAAAAACTCAAAAGTCCGGATGCAAAGAATCTTCTTAAAGAAAAAACAATTATCGAAGCTAACGCACTGAATCTTTCCACAAAAAACGGAGACGTGCGGGCGGAAGGGAATGTTTTTGTTTCACAAAAAGGGAAAGAAGCAAAATCAGATTACGCGGATTATTCTGATTTATTAGAAATAATCACCCTTACAAAAAATGTTTATTTAAAAAAAGATACCGATTGGATAAAATGCGAAAAAATCACAGTCTTTGTAAAAGATGAAATATTTGAAGCTACAGGATCTATTGAGGCTGAATTTAAATTAAAAATAAAAGATTAACCCCGATAAAGATAATCGGGATTAAGTTTCTAATGCCTCTTTTGATATTTTCATGGCGCAAAATTGCCCGCACATTGAACAAACATCTTCCGATTTAGATTTACGCCGCTCATGGATTAATCTTGCTTTATCAGGATCAATAGACAAACTGATCTGTTTTCCCCAATTTAAATCTTTCCGAGCTTTCGACATTTCAATATCCCACTCCCGCGCTCCTTTAATTCCTTTTGCAATATCAGCGCAATGAGCAGCTATACGAGAGACTATTATCCCCTCTTTAACATCTTGAGGCTCTGGAAGTCCCAAATGTTCGGTCGGCGTTACATAACATAAGAAATCAGCCCCTGCAACCGCAGCCAAAGTTCCACCTATAGCAGAAACAACATGATCATAACCTGGGGCAACATCTGTAGGCAACGGACCTAAAACATAAAAGGGGGCCCCACTGCAAAGTTCTTTTTCCATCTTCATTTGTGAAACTATCTGATCAAAAGGAACATGCCCCGGTCCTTCTATAATTACCTGAACACCCTCAGCCCATGCTCGTTTTGTCAATTCACCTAAAATTCTCAATTCTGTAAACTGAGCTTCATCTCCGGCATCAACAATTGAACCGGGCCGCATCCCATCGCCTAAAGAAAGCGTTACATCATATTTTGAGGCAATTTCAACAAGCCTGTCAAAATACCGGTAAAAAGGATTCTCTTTCTCATTTTTAATAATCCATTTTACAAGCATGGCTCCACCCCTGCTTACAACCCCCATAAGCCTCGGATTTTTTTTCAGCTGATGAACAGATTCTATTGTTACCCCGCAATGAACAGTCATAAAATCAACACCTTGTTTAGCCTGATCCTCAACAATATCAAACATTGCATCAACATCATCTAATTTATTTTCCACCGCCATTTGATATATAGGAACAGTGCCGAGAGAGAGAGGAGAAGCGACCAAGATGGTTTTTCTTATTTTGTTTAAGTCTCCGCCGGTTGAAAGATCCATGACAGCATCTGCTTTGGCGTCTATGCAAACCTGAAGTTTTTTAAGCTCATCCTCAATATTAGGATAATCAACAGAAGTTCCTATATTAGCATTAACTTTTGTTTTTAATCCCTTGCCAATACCGATCGGTTTACAGTTTTTGTGAAGAGGATTAAAAGGGATGGCAATTGTTCCATTAGCAAGACCACTTAAAATATCTTCCGGAGATAAAGTTTCCTCCTCCGCTACAAACTTCATAGCAGAAGTAATATTCCCTTTCAAAGCTTCTTTTCTTTGTGTCACTTTCGATTGATATTCCTTTTGTTAATATTATAAGTCAGAAAGAGAGATAAATCAAAAAAGCCTTCTAACAACAAAAAAATATTATTCTGACAAAGAATCAGAAATTTTCCCTTTACGAATTAAGCTTACAAGAGATTTATAAAAAGTAATACCTATATTTATCACTTTATACAAAAGAGGATTATAAACCAGATCGTAAACACCAATATATTTTACAAGCTCCCCGTTAAATCCTTTTTTAAATCGATATACTCCCCATAATGGATGATCTTTTGTGGGATTTGATGGTATACCAAACAAATCGTAACTTTTAAAATCTCTCTTTTTTGCCCACTGAATAATATGCCAGTGCAGAGCATGGTTTGGCATAACATTTCGATGTTTTGAAAGTGATGCGCCATACATATACCAAAGTCGCGACCCAAAATTAAAAGTATATACGGCAGCAATCGGTGCTTCGTTTAAATAAGCTATAAAGATATTTGCAAGCGCGTGATCGACAAGAAGTTTTTTTATGTTTTGATAATATTTTAACGGGTGGATCAAAAAATTATCTCGTTTGCAGGTCTCCTGATATATTTTATAGAAAACTTCAACCCCATCATCGGTGGAAAGCTCTTTTACGACAACCCCTTTTTTGGCAGCCAGTCGGATATTATAGCGGGTCTTCTCCTCAAAACTTTTCAACAAATCTTCGGATGATAAAGTCAAATCCACAATAAAAGTTGAACGCGGCTGGATCTGCTTCTTACAAACCACAAATCCCTTTTCCTTTAAAACATTCTGTACACTGTTCACTGTACACTTTTCACTTTCTTTAACCTGCGGATCGATTTTCAACAAGATAGCATTATGCTTTTTTGCAACTTTTTTCATTTCTGCCAATATAAAATCTAAAGCTTGAGTATTTTGAAAGTCAACGATAGGCCCTCTGGGAGCATAAAATAAATTCAGTTTTATATAAGGGAGTTTGCGTTTTAAAATTGAAATTGCGGCAACAATTTTATCCCCATCTAAAACAGCCAATCTAATTGGAGTCCAACCATGAAGAGCTTTTAGTTCTCCCCATTCCCATGATTGTAAAATTGCCGGTTCGTCTTGTTTTGCAACAAAATCATTCCAAGATTCTTTTGATATGTTAGTTAGAAGTTGCATAATAAACTTATTTTATAACAAAATAGACTTTTTGGGCAGTATAATTATGTTATAATATTTTTTATATTCCCTACTCAGAAGAAGAAAAGGAAAAAAGATAAATAAACCTTAGGATTTTTGCCTAGCACTCTTCAGACCTCGAAACCTTATTGTCCATATGCTATACTTTTGAAATGATCCTGATGATCGACAACTACGATTCTTTTACTTACAACCTGGTCCAATATCTTATGGAGCTTGGGGCAGATATACAAACTTTTCGCAATGATAAGATTACAATAGAAGAAATAGAAAAATTAAATCCAGAAAAGATTGTAATATCTCCCGGCCCTAAAACTCCAAAAGAAGCAGGAGTTTCTGTTGATGCAATAAAATATTTTGCAGGTAAAATCCCTATTTTAGGAGTTTGTTTAGGGCTTCAATCCATAGGATATGCTTTTGGGGGAAATATTGTGCAAGCAAAAAATCTTATGCACGGTAAAACCTCACAAATTTATCATGACGGCAAAACAATTTTCAAAGGGCTTAAAAATCCTTTCACTGCTACAAGATATCATTCTTTAGTTGTTGAAAAAGCAAGTCTCCCTGACATATTAGAAATATCAGCTTACACAAAAGAAGATGATGAAATTATGGGGTTGCGTCATAAAGAGCTAAAAATTGAAGGGGTACAATTCCATCCTGAATCTATTTTAACAAATTACGGTAAAGACCTGCTTAAAAACTTTATAAATCTTTAATTATGAGGTAAATGTACGAAGACTGTTCCACTTCGATTCATCACAATCAAAAGGAGAAAATTTCATAACATTTATTGTATTTTCTCTAAGAATATTATATGCTTCGCGATCTGTCTCTTTCAATAAATCTGCTAGTATTCTAAACGCTGACCATGCCATTTCAAACGAAGAGTTATAAGGGATAGATAAAACAGCGCAGGCTTTCGCTTTTACCAGCATAAGATAAACTTTTTCCTTCTCACTTTCTGTTAAAAAATACAATTTTCTTTCGCTGATAAACTCAGCATGTGAAAAAAAAACTTTAAACTTAGGAAGTATACGTCCATTAACGCCAACATTTTCTCCCCTGCCAAGACGAATCCCCTCTATCCACTCTCCCGCAATTAAAGCATTCCATATCCCAAAGGGAAATAGATCAGAAGATATAGTCCCCAAAGGAGTTTCATTGTTTGCAAACTGTCTTTTTATTAAAATTGCAATAGATTCAACACCGAATCCTTCATAAGGCATTTGGAGTTTACCACTTTCAAGCAATTTTGCTTCCTCCAATAAACGCCTTAGAACAAATTCAACTCCTCCGGTTTTAATAGCTTGAAGAAGTCGACTATTTACCACGGGCAAACCTATCCCTTTAAGCGTAGCTTTAAGCTCATCTGTAAAAAGCTCAATATTCCCTTCTCTGACATATCGTAGAGTACCCATAAGTTCTATAGAAACTTTGCGTTCTACTGTGTTTAAAAATTCAAATGAAATGGTTTTTCTATTTAACATTATATCTTCACCCTGATTATGATAACCGGGGGATTCATCCCTTCACTTTTATTTTTTCTCGGGATTCCAATAAAATTTCAGGCCAAAAAGGATCGTGTCAATTCTATTTAGACTCTCGAGATTTATTTCATCTTCATTTATCTTAAGCATTGATTTTTCTATAGTTTATTATCGATTCTCAAAAAAATAAATTTCACCCCGATTAGGAAATCGGGGTTCAGGGGAAAAAAGAGAGTGTTGCAAAATGCTTATTTTTGAAAAAGATAAATTTACCAACAGTCCCAAGAAGGGAAAAAGAAAGAAAGTAAAAAAAACATTGAGCTTATTCTTTTATTCCAACATTCATGCCCTCTACAACAAAACTTTGAGAATATTTCTTTTTTATCTCCTCACAAATTTCATAAGCTTTTTTCTTATCACAAACAAGTCCGAAAACCGAAGAACCAGAGCCAGACATAAGAGATTGCAAACAACCTAAACTTAAAAGCCTGTTTTTGATCTCTCCTATCTCATGGTGTTTTGGTAAAACAACTTTTTCAAGATCATTTTTTAATACTAATTCCCCATGCTGTAAAAATCCATCAATATAGTTTTCTTTTTCGATAAAAGACTTCTCAAAACTATCATAAACTGATTTTGTTAAGATCGATAGCTTGGGTTTAACTAAAACGTAATATTTTGTTTCTCCATCATAAGATTCTGTCTCATCAGCACAAAATTTTGTGCCACTATTATCTATTTTTTCTACAAGCTCACCCCTCCCTCTGCACCGGCAAAAACCTCCCGTCAAACAAAAAGAGACATCCGACCCTATTTGGGCTCCTAGCTCTAAAAGTTCTTTTTCTGACAAATTGGCGTCAAACAACCTATTTAACCCGATTAAAACAGCCGCAGCATCGGAAGAGGCGCCTCCAAGTCCGGCTTCAGTCGGAATATTTTTTCTGATATCAATCTTAACGCTAGGCTCTAATTTAGTTTTATAAAAAAACAGCTCTGCAGCTTTGTAAGCAGTATTTCTCTTGTCATTAGGAATGTTTGGATCATTTAAAAAAAGTTCAATGCCGGATTTTTTTTTATCAACTAAAATTTCATCATATAATGAAACGGACTGCATTAAAGAATCTATTTCATGATAACCATCCGCCCGTTTACCTAAAATTTGAAGTATGAAATTTATCTTTGCAAAAGCTTTTAATTTTATCACTTAGAAGAAGTCAGTTTCATTAACTTAGATTTTTTACGGGATGCCAGATTTTTAGAAATGACTTTTTTACTTGCGGCTTTATCAAGAGCTTTTATGGCTTTGCGAATATCTTCGGTTGATTTTGTCTTTAACGCAGCCTTTAATCCCTTTCTTATCGCATCCTTGTAAACCAAATTTCTTTTTCTGTTTCTTGCCGTAATTTTTATTCTTTTAATCGCAGACTTAATATTAGCCATCTATTCCTCCTATTTAACCTCTTTCAAAAACCTTCTTGACAAATTAAACATCAAAACTGTATAATTTTAACATATGTAAAAAAATCTCGCAACCAATTTGGCTTTCAGATCCACGCTTTTCGTTATTTCCAAAGAAAAAAATAAAGAGGTAAAATGTCAATCCACGAATGGTTTCTAAGAAAAAAAACAGAAAAACAACAAAAAAATGGCGCATCAGAAAGACTAAATATTCCCGAAAATCTATGGCTTAAATGCCCTTCCTGCAAATCAACAATATACATAAAAGAGTTAAATGAAAACTTAAAAGTTTGCCCGAAATGCGATTTTCATTTTAGGCTTTCAGCATCAGAAAGAATAAACCTGATTATAGACTCCGGAACATTTAAAGAGATGTCTATAACTCTCAAGTCTACTGATTTTTTAGGCTTTGTAGACTCCAAAGCCTATAACAAAAGAATAGATGAAGCCATACTAAAGTCAGGCTTAAACGAAGCGATTGTTATCGGAGAAGGCTTAATAGAAAATATTAAAACTGTTTTTGGAGTGATGGATTTTTCTTTTATGGGTGGAAGTATGGGTTCTGGAGTCGGAGAAAAATTCACAAGAATGATAGAGCATTCAATAGAAAATAAAATCCCGGCAATAATTGCAACCTCTTCCGGAGGAGCTAGAATGCAAGAAGGTATTTTGTCTTTAATGCAAATGGCAAAAGTATCCGCAGCCCTTGGTCGTTTGAGAGAAAATGGGCTTCCTTATATAGTGTTATTAACCGATCCGACAACAGGAGGAACAACAGCAAGCTTTGCAATGCTCGGAGATATTCAAATAGCCGAACCTAAAGCATTAATCGGGTTCGCGGGGCCTAGAGTCATAGAACAAACGATTCGGCAAAAACTGCCAAAAGGATTTCAACGTTCCGAATTTTTACTGGAACATGGAATGATCGATTTAATCTGTGAAAGAAAAGACATAAAAAGCACATTAGCAAAAATTCTCAGGTTTTTTGAAGAGTAGGCGAAAAGAATTAATTATGAAAGAAATAAATAACGAAACAAAAAACTTACTCTACTTTGAAAAAGATTTAAAAGACCTTTATCAAAAGATTACTGAACTACAAAAACTTTCAGAAAAAGAAGATTTAAATCTGGAAGAAGAAATACGCATGGTAAAAAAACGTATAGACACCATGCGTCAGGAAATTTTCAATAAATTGGAGCCGCAGCAAATTGTTCAAGTGGCACGTCATATAATGAGACCTTCCACCCTAGATTACATAAATTTTATTTTTGAAGATTTTATAGAACTTCACGGCGACAGAAATTTCGGGGACGACAAAGCCATTGTCTGCGGAATAGCCAAGCTAAACGGACAATCAATTGTAATTATAGGACATCAAAAAGGCCATACAACAAAAGAACTTATAAACAGGAATTTCGGAATGGCTCATCCGGAAGGATATCGTAAAGCTTTGAGAATTATGAGAATGGCCGTACGCGCAAACAAGCCCATCATAAGTTTTATAGATACCCCAGGCGCTTATCCGGGAATCGGAGCGGAAGAAAGAGGTCAATCAGAAGCTATCGCAAAAAATTTAAGAGAAATGTCTATTTTTACTGTTCCTTTTATAAGTATAATCACCGGCGAAGGCGGAAGTGGCGGAGCTTTGGGTATATCTATGGGGAACAGAGTTTTAATGATGGAATATTCAATATATGCTGTAATATCACCGGAAGGATGCGCGTCAATTCTTTTTAGAGATTCGAGCAGGGCAAATGAAGCGGCAAAAGTTTCAAAAATAACAGCAAAAGATCTGCTTGGATTTGGTATAATAGATGAAATAATCAAAGAACCGATTGGCGGCGCCCATAATGACTATGAGGCAACTGCTAAAAACATTAAAACAGCTATACTAAAAAACCTTAATGAACTTTCAAAATTTTCTCCCAGAGAATTGGTTGCGGACCGTTATAATAAATACAGAAAAATGGGAATTTTTACAGAATAAGTTTTTGATTTATGTTTATTAAAATTGCCGAAGTGGCGGAACTGGCAGACGCGCACGACTCAAAATCGTGAGCTCCTTGCGGGCGTGAGGGTTCGACTCCCTCCTTCGGCATTTCATTTGTGCCAAAAATTGCCGAGATGGCGGAACTGGCAGACGCGCTACATTCAGGATGTAGTAGGAGCAATCCTGTCGGAGTTCAAATCTCCGTCTCGGCACTATTTAAAAATCTTAGTAGGAGGTAAAAAATGGATATTGTAGAACTGGAAAGACAAACACTGCAGGAATTATACGGGGTGGCAAAACAACTAAATATTCAAGGTTTCAGGGTATTAAAAAAACATGATTTAATTTTTAAAATATTGGAAACGCAAACCCAAAAAAACGGCAATCAATTTATCCCAAAAGGAATTCTAGAAATACTGCCTGAAGGATACGGGTTTTTAAGAACCGGAGGGTATCTTCCTTCAAGAGAAGATATCTACGTATCACAAACACAAATCAGAAGATTTGATATGCAAAATGGAGATCTTGTGTCAGGACAAGTCAGACCCCCAAAGGATGGAGAAAAATATTATTCATTGCTTAAAATTGAAGCTATAAACGGGATGAATCCGGATGAAGCCAGGGAAAGGACCCCATTTGAAAATTTAACTCCGATTTTTCCTTTAGAGCGCTTTACACTAGAACATGCCAAATGTTCTATGGCGTCAAGACTGATAGATCTTTTATCTCCTGTAGGAAAAGGACAAAGAGCGATGATTGTATCTCCACCAAAAGCAGGGAAAACCACCATTCTCAAAAATATTGCAAATAGTATTGCTGTTAATTTCCCTGAAACGGTCATTAAAGTTCTACTAATTGATGAACGACCGGAAGAAGTAACTGACATGGAAAGAAGTGTAAAAGGAGAAGTAATAGGATCTACATTTGATGAACCTCCGGAAGAACACATCAAAATTGCCGAACTGGTTTTAGAATCAGCAAAAAGACAAGTTGAATGTAAAAAAGACGTTATCATATTACTTGATTCAATTACCCGATTGGCACGTGCCTACAATTTGGTCACACCCCCTTCAGGAAGAACGCTTTCTGGAGGTTTAGACCCAACATGTTTGCACCGGCCAAAAAGATTTTTTGGCGCAGCACGCAACATTGAAGAAGGAGGAAGTTTAACTATCGTAGCAACCGCTCTTGTGGAAACAGGAAGCCGTATGGATGATGTTATATATGAAGAATTTAAAGGAACAGGAAATATGGAACTCCATTTGGCAAGAAAACTCGCAGATAGAAGGATTTACCCGGCAATAGACATAAAAATGTCAGGAACAAGAAGAGAAGAACTTCTATTATCAGAAAAAGAGATACAAAAAATGTGGTTGCTTAGAAAAATTATGGGGGATTATGATGAAATAGAAGCCACAGGACAACTTATAGACAGATTAAAAGAATTTAAAACAAATAAAGCATTTCTTGAATCTGCAGATGTAAAATGAAATGCCCAAAATTATAAAGGAATTATGCCCTCAAAACCATGTATGCCCATGCATTAACATCTGTCCTGTTAACGCAATAAAACAAAAAGGTTTTGAGCTTCCAGAAATAAACAAAGAAATATGTATTAATTGCAATAAATGTATAATCTTTTGTCCTAGAAACGCTATACAAAAAGATTCATAGGGAGATATAAAAATGCAAAAAAAACTTAAAATAATATTACTAATAATGCTTCTCATGATAGGATTCTTTGTCATAAAAAGCATTTCACCCCGATTATTCACCTCGATTAGAAAATCGGGTCTCATAGTAGAAAGAATTTCAAGCCCCGATTATCAATCGAGGTTAGTTTCTGATTCTATCGTGAACAATCGGGGTTCATACACCCCTCAAGTAAAAGAAAATATAGCACAGCAATTGTCTGTCGCGCTCAAAAAAAACCTTCCTGTAATTGCAAAATTGGGCGCTGATTGGTGCCCCCCATGTCGTGAAATGAAACCCATTTTACAAGAACTGAAAATAGAACTTAATGGAAAGGCTATTGTTTTAGATTTAGATATTGACCAAAACAAAGATTTGGCAAAAAAGCATAAAATCAACGCAATCCCAACAACTTTATTTTATAATTCCAAAGGGGAATTCAAGAAAAAAATTATCGGATTTATTGATAAAAAACAGATCTTACGGGAACTGGATAACTTACAATCAAAAGATCCTTTATTGAACAACTGACAAGTTACCACCAACACAACTACTTATTTCTTGTAAAAAATCCCATCTTTTGATATAATTATTTATACAACAAATGAAAAAAGATATTCATCCTAAATATTATAAGACAATCGCAAAGTGCGCTTGCGGCGCAGAATATGAAATCGGTTCAACAAAAGAAAAAGTTCATGTTGATATATGTTCCGCCTGTCACCCATTGTTTACAGGCAAACAAAAAATATTAGATACAGAAGGAAGAGTCCAAAAATTTAAAAAGAAATATGCAGGAGTGGAAACAGAAGAGCGTAAACCGCAAAAAAAACGTATTATAAAATCTAAAAGCAAAAAAGCTGTTATCAAAAAAACATCCTCAAAAGTTAAAAAGTAGCTTATTTAAAAATTCTCTATGCTGTTAGACAAATTATCTTCCATAGAATCCAGATATGAGGAACTTTTAAACCTTCTTTCACAAAAAGAGATTATCGATAATCGTGAAAAATTTCAACAATTCAGCAAAGAATTATCAGAACTTGAAGAACTGGTTCAAACCTTTAGAAAATTCAAAGAGGCCGAAAAACATATTTTAGAAATTGAACCTATGTTATCTGATATTGAGATGAAAGAACTAGCAATTAAAGAAATCGAAGAGTTAAAAGAAACTCAGGAAAAACTCAAAAATCACCTCGAAGTCCTTCTTTTGCCAAAAGATCCATCCGATGAAAAAAGCATAATAATGGAAATTCGGGCGGGAACAGGAGGAGAAGAAGCAGCACTTTTTGCAGGGGAACTGCTAAGAATGTATCTCCGCTATGCGGAAAGAAGAGGATGGAAGGTTGAATGGATAGAATCAAACGACACAGGGCTTGGCGGTTATAAAGAGGCAATAATATCCATTCAGGGAAAAGGTGTTTATAGCAAACTCAAGTTTGAAGGCGGAACACACAGAGTTCAACGTGTACCGAAAACAGAATCAGGAGGAAGAATACATACATCAGCCGCAACCGTTGCCGTACTTCCCGAAGTTGAAGATGTAGACATTAATATCGACGAAAAAGATTTAAGAATTGACACCTATAGAGCAGGCGGTGCGGGAGGACAAAATGTAAACAAAGTTTCATCCGCAATCAGAATAACCCACATCCCCTCCGGTATAGTCGTTGCCTGCCAACAAGAGAGATCACAACACCAAAACAGAGATAAAGCTATGAAACTGCTTCGCGCAAAATTATATGAAATGGAAACTGAAAAAAACCGTAAAGGCCGTGAAGAGGCTCGCAAAATTATGGTAGGGACCGGCGACAGATCTGAAAAAATAAGAACATATAATTATCCTCAAGGGAGAATAACTGATCATAGAATAGGGTTTACAATATACAGATTGCAAGAAGTATTAGATGGAGATATTGATGAAATAATAGAAGCGCTGCAAACCGCAGATAGGGTCGCAAAACTGGAGAAAATGAAATAAGCTCTTATATCACACCCACCGCCAAAACAATCCCCAAATAAAAAATGGATAAACTTGAAGAAAAAATATTAATATGTGAAGCCTTGGGAATAGATAAGATAAAATTAGCCGCACACCCCGAACTTGAAAATTCAAACAACCCAAAACTTGCCGAGTTTAAAAAGAGATGCTCAGAGAATGAACCTCTGGCCTATATCGTCGGACATCAACCTTTTATGGATTTAGATTTTTTAGTAGACAGATCCGTTCTTATTCCAAGACCAGAGACAGAGGAAATGGTTAATTACATACTAAAATCCCAAATTTCAGATACCACATCCCAATACGGCATAAAAATATTAGATATCGGAACAGGGTCTGGATGTATTGCAATCACACTTGCAAAATATTTACCCCAAGCAAAAGTCTGGGCAACTGACACGTCAAATGAGGCATTGAATATCGCAAAGAAGAATGCAAAAAAGCATGAGGTTGTAGATAAAATAAAGTTTATCGAAGGGGATTTATTTGCTGATATTAAAGAAAAATTTGACATTATTATTTCCAACCCGCCCTACATTCCAACAAGTGACATCAAAACGCTTGATGCAAATGTAAAAGATTTTGAGCCAAGAGACGCACTGGACGGCGGCAAGGATGGTTTGGATATTATTAGAAAAATAATTGAAAATGCTTATTCTTATTTAAAAAAAGACGGCATTATCATGCTGGAGCTGGAATTTAGACAATCAGAAAAAGTTAAAAATTTACTTAAAAACAAAGGTTATAAAAACATAGAAATAATTAAAGATTCCGCGGAGATAAACAGAATGGCAAAAGCATATTTCTAAATTTCTGCTAAAATAATAGAAAAATGAAAACAATAACCTTTAATCAAAAAAACTTCAAAGAAATCATTCAAACCTTAAAGCTTGGAGGCGTAATAATTTTCCCCACAGATACGGTATATGGCATTGGCACACTCATATCTAATGAGAAAGGGATTAAAAAACTTTTTGAAATTAAAAATCGACCAGTCGATAAGCCCTTTCAAGTTTTAATATCTGATCTAAAACAGATTCAACTTTTCGCAAAAGAGACAAATCAAACAGCAAAAGAGCTTATTAAAAACCATTGGCCTGGGCCATTAACTCTTATTTTTAAAAAGAAGGCTGAAGTTTTAAATGTGATCACAGCAAATAAAGATACCATAGGATTAAGAATGCCCGACCATCCCCTACTCCTTAAATTAATGAAAAAGACAGGTCCATTAGTTGTCTCTTCCGCAAATTTGTCAGGAAATAAACCTCCAACAAATCCTGAAGAGGTAAAAATAGAAGCAGACCTGTTATTAAACGGTGGAAAATGCAAAATCGGACAATCATCAACAATAATAGATGTTTCAAACAACAAGCCAATCATTTTAAGAAATCAACCCCGATTATGATACTCGGGGTTGATTTCACTGCGAATAATCGGGGTTAATCTGTTACAATTTTATCAGAAACTTTCCCTGAGTTCTTTCTTAATGAGTCCTCAAAAAGCTCTCTTTTTTCAATACGAACAATTTCCTGTTTTTCCGCCAAAGCAAGTGGTTTTAAGCCTAAATCTAAAAATTCTTTTTCCAAATCTTTGTGCATCAGCTTATCATCACCTGCAATAAGAGAAGCCCTTTTAAATTGACTTACAGCCAAATCTTTCTGGCTGTTTTTTAAATACGCTTTACCCAAAACAAGGTATATAGTAGGATCGGCTGTTTCCAGTCGAATGGCTTCTTTATATTGAGATATCGCCTGTTTTAAATTTTTTGTATCTTCATATAAAAGCCCCAAAAAAAGCCTGTAATAAGCATTATTTGGGTTATCCGCAATAGCTTTGTTGTATTCGGCAATCGCATCAGCAATTTGGCCTTTAAACCGTAAATCCAACGCTTTTAGACTAGGATCTAAAATTTCGACTTTAGCATTCTTTTTTATTTCATAAAACCAATCCTGAAAAGCTTTATTCTGCTTCTCTTTTAAAACTGCCGCCTCTATGTTTTTTTCTCCAGGAATTTTCTTCAATCTGGCATCCACAACTTTTATGATATGATAACCATATTCAGTCTTTACAGGCCCGCCTATCTCGGATACTTTAAGAGAAAAGGCCAAATCTTCAAAGGGCTTAACCATTGTCCCGGTTGAAAAAAAGCCTAAATCTCCTCCTTTATCCTTAGATCCAGGATCCTCAGAATATTTTTTGGCTAACACAGAAAAGTTTTCTCCTTTTTGAATTGCTGTTTTAATTTTTTCTATAAGTTCTTTTGCTTTTTGATCCCCGTCTTTCTCGTTTTTTACTTTCACCAGAATATGACTTACCTTAATCTCCCTTAAATCATTCGGATTAATTTCAACAGATCCATAAATTTTTTCATTTATTTTTTTTACTAGTAAATCATCTTTAATCATTTCTTTAAATCTATCCCAAGAAATATGGGAAGACTCTATCGCCTTTTTTAATTCCGATATATTTTTTAACTTTTCCTGTTCAGCTATTTGTTTTAGAGCTTCATTAAGTTCGTCCCTGGAAACTCGCACTTTTTTTTGCGCCTCATCCAACATAATGGAAAAATCAATTGTCTGGGAAAGCGCCATATTTTGAAGAAATAAAATATCAGAAGGTTTAATTCTCTCAGGAAAGTTTTGCCTTAACCTTGAAAAAATATTGTTAAAAGTTATAATGTCAACTCTCTTTCCATTTACCTTCAAAAGCGCTTTGTCTTTTTCAGTAGTAGAAAACTTACTAAAACCTGAATATCCCAAACCATAAAAAATAGAAAAACTAAAAACAAAGGCAACAACAATCATTATTATTTTCATTTTTTTTCTAAAAAAACTAAGCATATAATCTACTCCTTATCTTTTAAAATTCTGGAAATTGAAATATATCCGCCAAACATACCCAAAAGAATACCCGCAACAACAACAGTTGAATATATCAAAGTAAGCATTGGGCCAGAACTAATCACAGGTAAAAAAGGCAATGCTGTCTGTACCCGTTCAAGTATAACTTCATATAAAGTTTTAAGAGCAACAAGTCCTATACTCCCACCTAAAACACCAATAATAATACCTTCTATAACAAAAGGCCATCTAAGAAAAGAACTTGTAGCCCCAACCAATTTCATTATATATATATCTGTAGATCTCGCCAAAACAGTAAGCCTAATAGTATTAACAACTATCAATAAAGTAGCTGTAAATAATAATATAACAAGACCGGCGCCGCCAATACGAACTGCCTCAATAAAACTTTCCATCTGTTTTATCAGTTTACCGCTATAGCGAACTTCATCAATTGCAGAAAACCCTGCAACTTGTTTAGCAATGTCAGGCAACAATTCAGGAGACCGCACACGTATGGCAAAAAAGTTAGGAAGAGGATTTGCGTCTACAACATCATCTAAATTGAGCCTTCCCCCAAAATCTTCTTTAAAATTTCTCCACGCTTCTTGTTTAGAAACATACCTAACCTCATCAACGCCATTAATTCGAGCAATAGATAGTTGAAGACGCGAAGATGAATCAGAGGACAAATCCCTGTCAACATAAGCAACCATATCCAATCTTGTGCCAATGTTTGATGCTATATGGCCCAGATTAGAGATAAATATAAGAAAGAACCCAAAAATAAAAAGAGAAACAGTAACAATGGCAATTGCGACTAAGCTCATAAGACCAGAACGCTTAATCCCACGAAAAGCCTCCACTATAAAAAACTCAATATCTCCTAAAGTCATCAGTGACTATACACTCCTAACTGTTGATCTCTTATTGCTCTTCCAGCATCTAACGCTATAACTCTGCGTTTCATGTTGTCAACAATATTTTTGTTATGAGTTGACACAAGAACTGTTGTATTTCTACAATTAATTTTATCTAAAAGCTCCATAATTTCCCATGATGTAGAAGGATCAAGATTTCCCGTAGGTTCATCTGCTATTAAAATTGTAGGATTATTAACAATTGCACGAGCTATGCAAACTCGCTGTTTTTCCCCTCCGGATAGTTGTTCCGGAAAAGAACTCACTCTTTTAAACATACCTACAAGTTCAAGGGCCTGCATGGTGCGACGCCTAATTTGAGAACGCTTTGCAGATGTCACCTGAAGAGCAAATGCCACATTTTCATAAACGGTACGCTTAGGCAAAAGTTTAAAATCCTGAAAAACAATTCCTATATTTCTTCGCAAAAAAGGGACTTGCTCAGGATTTAAAGTAGTAACATTCACCTTATCTACAATAACTCTGCCTGAAGACGGCAATTCTTCCCTGTAGATCATCTTCATCAACGTAGTCTTGCCGGCGCCGGATGGACCAACAATAAAAACAAATTCTTCCTTGCCTATGTGAAGATTTATATCAAAAAGAGCTTCCACACCGTTTGAATATATTTTTGATACATTTTTAAATTCAATCATTGTTTATTTTTCGTTTGGACTGTTATGTCGGTCTGCCACTTAATCCCATTTTTTATTCTAAATGTACAAAGGGAACCTAAGACAAAGGCTCTTAACTTCTTCACGAATCTCTTTTTTCTTTAAATCACTATCTTTATTTTCTATTGTCCTTGATATAAAGTCCGCAATATATTTCATTTCCGCCTCTTTCATTCCACGGGTTGTCATGGCGGGAGTCCCTATTCTGACGCCGGAAGTAACAAACGGAGATTCCGGATCAAAAGGGATTGTATTTTTATTTAACGTAATCCCAACTTCATCTAAAACCCTCTCCGCTTCCTTCCCAGTTATTTTTTTAGGTCGTAAATCAACAAGCATCAAATGGTTATCCGTGCCTCCTGAAACAAGCCTAAAGCCATTATCTATCAAAGCTTGCGAAAGAGCTTGCGCATTTTTAATAATCTGCTCCTGATATTTTTTAAAATCAGAGGTTCCCGCTTCTTTAAAAGCAACCGCCTTTGCTGCAATTATATGCATTAAAGGCCCTCCCTGATTCCCAGGAAAAACAGCTTTATCAATTTTTTTCGCATAATCTTCGCGGCATAAAATCATTCCCCCTCGCGGCCCTCTTAATGTTTTATGGGTAGTTGTTGTAACAACTTCCGAATAAGGAACAGGAGAAGGATGGAGGCCGGCAACAACAAGTCCTGCAATATGGGCAATATCAACCAATAAAATAGCCCCTACTTCATCGGCAACTTTTCTAAACTTTTCAAAATCTATTATTCTGGGATAAGCCGTCGCCCCTGTCACGATCATCTTTGGCTTATATTCTTTCGCAAGTTTTAAGAGTTCATCATAATCAATCAATTCTGTCTCCTTATTTACACCATAAGGGATAAACTTAAAATATGTTCCAGAAATATTAACGGGGCTACCATGAGTCAAATGCCCTCCATGAGAAAGGTTCAAACCTAAAACGGTATCACCGTGATTTAAACATGCAAAATAAGAGGCCATGTTGGCCTGGGAACCTGAATGAGGCTGTACATTCGCATGATCTGCGCCAAATAATTTTTTTGCGCGATCACGAGCCAAATCTTCCGCTATATCAACACAACCGCATCCTCCGTAATAACGCTTTCCGGGATAACCTTCCGCGTATTTATTTGTCATGACAGCGCCGCAAGCTTCCATAACCGCACGCGATGTAAAATTTTCGGATGCTATAAGTTCAATATGTGTTTGCTGGCGTTCAAATTCAAGGTCAAGCGATTTTGCTGTTTCAGGATCCACTTTACGAAGATGTTCCAAATCAAAATGCATTTTAAAACCCATCTCCTTTAAGAAAATATAAACCTTTTTGAAATTTTAACATAAATATAAAGAGGCAGCAAGGAAATAGAAAAGAATTCATCACGTCTCGGCTTCCATTTTATGGACCCCGATTAGGATAATCGGGGTCCATTTATTAACAAATCTTAGAAAACCACGACAAATTTTATGCTATTCGTGTAATCATTCTAAAGACCGCGAATCCATAGTACTCACAGACATAGCTACTTGATCAATAAAGGCTTCAAAGCTTAAAACGGTTCCAACTTGTGGTTGAGCCTTAAGCACATCCCCTAATTTCCCCCAAGAAAGGCGAGGAAATTCTCTAACTAATCTTCCACTATCTACTATCTTTTCAGATTTATCAGGAAACAGAAAAAAAGGAATAGCAGATACTGAGAAAGCAAAATCACCAGGTCTTAACTTTAAAAAAAGATTATCCGCCGCCACCTCAAAATTGGGAGTACTTCGAATTTCTTGTAAAAGATCAAAATACTTTCCACTAGTCGGATATTTTTCTAAAACTTGAGAAAGAGCTGTAGTTACCGTACTCCTTTCTTCTCTTGAAAAGACGGAAAGGAGGTCGCCTCTAAAATCGCTAGGAAGATCATATATTCTGTTTAACAAATCTATTCTTCCAAGGAAATCCATACTTAACCCGGCTCTTTGAATCGCCTCACACACATTGTCCAATCGAGCATTTTCGGCTATTTTTACTGGATCACAAAACTCACCTTCAGAAGTAAACTCATTCCTACCAGTATTTCGAACAATAATACTTTCAGCCCTGTAAACCATTTTTTGTCCCATTCTAATATAACTCTGACCTCTTATAACTCCAGCAGCTCCAATCATAAATATGCCTCCTTATTATTTATAACAAATTATCTTCGTATCTTTGATAAAGAAAATTTCAGTAAAAAACATGGCGCGATATTTTATCTTACAACCTTGGATTCTCCAGATATACGCATACCTAATAATTTAACCCGCTTAAGGCCAAAACCATTAGCTTCAATATCTTTTGTTATAAACTCTACAGAAATAAAAGAAAGGTTTGCCTTTTCCAGAAATTCCTCAAGAAGAGTTAAAACATTATCTTTCTCAAGAAACCTAATTAAAGATGAAGTCTCCTTAAAATCTATGCTAATAATAGGAGAAGTTGAACTTCGTTCAACCCTAGCAACGGCTTTTGCAATTCTTAGTTTTGTTGCAGAAGTAAAAGGATGAAATTCCCCCCTATAGTAAATTTTAACAAGCGCGGGAAAAGTCCCTTCTTCAAACGACCTCCTGACCAGAACTTCTTCACAAAAAGAATTACTTCTAGAAAGTTGACTGACAGAAGAGTAAACAAAAATATCCTCTTTTATTTCCACAGAAAGATTAGATTTTTTTTCCCATGGTGGAACAGCAAGAGGCCCCTGAAATTTCAATGATTCGTGGGGGAGAGCAGAGAATCTTCTTAATCCTTTAAATGATGCCGTGCCTATATCTATAGTAGGAATAAACAGTGTCATATAAAACAATTCGAATAAAAAATAAAAAAATTTCAGTTTATTTGCAAAAAATCCGGATATAATTTAACCCTGATTATTAGGAGGAATTTCAAACAGTCTTAACCCCGATTATTCATACCGTAAGTAATGTTTGACAATTTGTTAGTTATTGATTCTGGGGTGAATAATCGGGGTTAAGATTTTTCTCTCTGATCCCGTTGAAATCTTTGTGTGGCAATTTCATCTAAAAATTTAAGTTCTAAATCTTGCATTAATTTTGTATGTTTTTTCTTTGTATTATCTTTATCTTTCTCCATAATTTTTTTATCTTTCATCGACTTAACGAGCTGTTCCCTCTGTTTTTCCAGTTTTTTGCTTGCATCTATAACTTTTTCAACCTGTTTTTCTATATCTTCTTTTAATATGCCCAAATGAGAATGGCGGCGCATCACTTCCCCAAAATCAGAGATCGGCCCTGACTTAAAAACTTTTCTTAAGGTGTTTTCCTGGTCTTTCTTTTCATCCCTTAATTCATCTTCTTTTTTCTTTTCTTTTATATATTCCCTGTTTTTTTCAGCAAATTTTTCCTGTTCTTTTTTTTCTCTAATTCCTCTCACCTTTAAAACAGTTTCTAAAGTGTATTTGAATTTGCCCGCTTTTATTTTTCTTGCCATTTATTTTCTAACCCGATTATTTAAAGATTTTTACCAGCCTTTTAGCCGTTTCATTAAAATCAATCTGTTCAAAAGTCCCTTGTTGCAAAAACTTATTCACCTCGTCTATTTTAGATAAAGCATAATCAATTTTTGGATTACTCCCCTTCACATAAGCTCCGATATTAATAAGATCTTCCGCCTCATTATATCGAGCTAGAACTTCCCTTAATTTTGCGGCTGCCCCCTTATGGTCATCTTTCACAAGATTTGTCATAAGACGAGAAACACTGTGGGAAACATCAATCGCAGGATAATGGTTTCTGGCTGCAAGATCACGGGATAACATAATATGACCATCTAAAATAGAACGACACTGATCAGCAATAGGTTCATTAAAATCATCACCTTCAACTAAAATAGTGTAGAAAGCAGTAATAGAGCCTACAACAGATGTGCCTGATCGTTCCATCAGTTTTGGCAATAATGCAAAGACAGAGGGTGTATAACCTCGGGTTGTCGGAGGTTCGCCGGCCGCAAGCCCCACTTCACGCTGAGCCATTGCAAACCTTGTAACAGAATCCATCATTAAAATAACCTTATTACCCAAATCTCTAAAATACTCGGCAATCGCAGTCGCGACAAAAGCCGCTTTCAACCTAATAAGTGGAGGCTGATCGGAGGTTGCAACAACTACCACAGATTTTTTCAACCCTTCTTCGCCTAAAGATTCTTCTATAAAATCTCTTACTTCTCTTCCACGCTCTCCAACTAAAGCAATAACGTTTACTTCTGCTTCCGCATTACGTGCAATCATACCCATAAGTGTAGATTTGCCAACGCCAGACCCTGCGAAGATACCCATGCGTTGGCCTCGCCCAATAGTCAATAACCCATCTATAGCGCGAACCCCTACTTTTAATATTTCTGTTACTCTGGGACGTTTTACAGGGTCCGGAGGTTCTGCAAAAAGGGATCTGTCTTTTTCTCCGACAATTTGCCCTTTTCCATCAATGGGTTCCCCCAGTCCGCTTAAAACTCTACCTAATACATGTTTACCGACTTGAACCATAAGAGGCCTTCCTGCAGCCAGGACCTGAGAACCTGGAGATATACCGTAAGTTGAACCAAGGGGCATTAATAAAACTCTCTTTTCCCTAAAACCGACAACCTCAGCATAAGATTCACGATCCTCTTTTTCTACCCGTATAACACATAAGTCTCCAACAGAAACACCCTGAACCTGAGCCTCTATTATAAGCCCCACAACCTGAACTACTTTGCCTATAACTTTTATAAGATCTGTCTTTTCGATAGCACGGTAATACTTTTCAATATCAATTACCATTTAAACAGCTTCAACCTCTTCTGATGCCCTTTTTAAAGCTTCCCCCAAAACCTCTATCTTCGTAGAAATTCTAGCATCAACATACCCAAGATTAGTCTCAATAATACAACCACCAGGTTCTATCTGGCTATCTTCCAGAATCGACAAACTTTTTACTCCATCAACAAGTCCAGATAATCTATCCTTATAACGCTTTATATAGTCAGCATCTTCCCTGTTTACTTTTATAATTATCTGTTCCCTGTCCGACACCCGGTTTATAGCATCAGAAACCACATTTAAACAAACATCACGATGCAAAGAGACTTCAGAATGTATAATTTGCTCGGCCGCTTTCAACGCAAGCCTCAATATTTCAGATTCAGCATCTTTAATTATCTCTTTGCGCTCTTTTACCGCTTGGTTAAGGGTTGAAAGCGCATCTTTTATTTTTTCAGTAGCCTCTTTTTTTCCCTCCTCCCTCCCTCTCTTTTGTGAATCTTCTCTTATCTTTTTGGCTTCCAGCTTAGCCTCCTCTATAATCCCCCTGGCCTGTTTATCAGCTTCTGATAGTTTCTCTTCATCCGAAATCACATCAGGAAAAGATTGTTCTTCAGATATTTCTTCCTCTTCCTTAAAAGTTGTATTTTCTTCTTGTCGCAAATCCTGTCCCCAGCCAAAATCGAGGGGTAAATCTTTGGATATTCTTATAGGTTTCTTCTCAAGTAAAATCTCCCCTGTTTGCGTAATATTTAACCGCTTTATAAGCCCCACTAAACCCTCTCCGCAAAATAAGAAGTGAGTTTCTCTTGAAGATCTAAAGTAAACGGCGTTTGTTTTAAATTAGGAATTAATTCATCAACCTGATCCCTATTTACAGTCATCTCCATAAGTATCTCCTCTTTTTTCATAAAAGGAAACATCCCTAAAACAAAAGCAGCAACCTGAGGTTTTTCTTCCGAAAGAATGTTTGCAATTTTTTTGGCATCCGCAGATAGAAGTTTCTCTTTCGGGGGTAAATTGTCCAAAGGGACAGTTTCAGTCTCTTTTAAATCTTTACCGTAAATAAACTCTTCATCAAAGTTAGAAACAAGATTATTTGAAGGCTGAGCCATCTTAGATAGTTCAGGTATTTTTACATCTTTATACTTTTTATTAGAAGAAGGAAGCGCAAAATAACTCTGGAAATCCTCAAAAATCTCACCTAAAGCCTCAGGTGTAGGTGTAGGTAAATGACTTATGGATGAAGCAATAAGATCAGCTAAATCAGGCGGCAAATAACGCAATATTGCCGAAGATGTATCTGATCCTAAAATCGAAAGAAATATAGTTGCTTTTTCTTTTCCTGTTAATTTCACCCTTCCGCCTCCGTAAGCCATTTTTTCAAAAGACTGGCTATTTTTTCCGGATCATTTTTTGCCAAATCTTTAATTTTTCTTACAGTAGCTGTAGCTTCCCCTTCAGTAGGAGCCTCTTTTTCAAACACTACATCTTCTTTCTCTCTTCTCCCCGAAAGTCTTCTACGCCTTACAACAAGAATAATAAATACAAAAACAAGAATAAAAATCCCACTCAATAAAACGTAAGAAAGATTAAGTTTTATTCCAGGAATAACAAAACCAAATAATTTAGATTCCTCTTTTTGTTCCGGAAACTCAGCATAATGAAAAGGGACTCTCTTTAAAATTATTTTATCGCCTCTGGCCCTATCGTAATCTACGGCTCTTGCTATGGTTTGATATGTAGATTTTCTAACTCTCAGAGTAAGATCCAAATTTTCATCAACCAAGGTCATTACTACTATATCTTTAATTGGAACATAAATAAATCCTGATCCCGCATTTATTTTAAGCTTGGACTCCTTCTTTCCTTTTGGAGGCTGACCAAAATTAACATTTACTCTAACAATTATAGTATCTTCGGGATAAAACTGATTTAAAAGATCTTGAGCTTTAGCCGTCAGTTGTCTTTCATATTCTTCTTTTGCCTTCATTTTCAAAACATTCTTATCAGAATCCGTTAAATCCGCAATCTTTTTTTCAACTTTAGGAAATTGTTCTATAACTTCTATATTTTTTTCTTCGTTTTTTACGATCTCATTTTTAACTTCACTTGTATTTATACTGCTTTCAGGCTTCTCTTCTTCCCCTTTTACTATAATGTTTTCACTCCCTGCCGCTTTTTCTGATTTTTGAACTTCGTTATTAGGTATTGTCTCTTCCAATCCCTCTTTTTTAATAATTTCTTGTTCTATAGGAGCTTGAACCGTCTTTTTTATAAGTTCGCTTGCCGTCGGAATTTTTTCCATATAAGTTGAATCAGAAGTCAAAATATTTCCTGCATTGTCAACGATTGTCACATTTTCAGATAAAAGCCCTTCAACGCTGTGAGAAACAAGCTTAACTATCCCCCCAACCTGTTCAGGAGTTAAACGTTCTCCAGGGGTAATCTTTAACAACACAGCGGCTGTCACGGGAGATTTTGTAACCTCAAACAATTTAGTTTCAGGAAGAACTATTTGAACGTGTGCGTCTTCCACCCCTCTTATTCTTTTAATTGTTCTTGAAAGCTCACCTGAAATTGCGCGTATTAGTTGAATTCTTCTGTCAAAATCGGTAGCTCCCATACGCGTTTCATTAAAAAGTTCCCATCCAACAGAACCACCAATAGGAAGATTCTTTTCGGCCAAACCCAATTTAGCTTCATCAGATTTATCTTTAGGAACAGCTATCGCAGATCCCTCTTCTTTTACTTCATAAGGTATTTTTAATTCTTTCAGGCGTGAAACAACATTAGCAGTATCTTTTAAATCCAAACCGGTATAAATAGTTAAATATCCGCTGTTTTGATTTTTTATTCCGGAAACACAACCACGCAATGACCACAAAAACACAATCAAAACAACAGCAATAACAACGCCAATTATTACAAGTAATCTTCTATTACTTATTAAAGTCAGTCCCCTAGTACTTCCCGTCTCTGCCATTTAATCCCCCTTTTCGATTAAAGAGATAAACTATTTGCTGTTTTCTGTCTTCTATTTCCTATCTCCCTTTATACCTGCATCTGAGTAATTTCTTTAAACGTTCCTACCACTGAAGTTATTATCGTTGTAGCCAATTGAACCATTACTCCCATCTCAGACGCAGCAAACATCACTTCTTGCAAATTGGCTTCACCTCTAGCGTATTTTTCCATAAGTTGATTAGCATGCGCCTCTGTCTGAGAAACTCCTTGTAGTGCATCTATGGCTTTTGCCAATACATCATCAAAAATATTTTTGCTTGTGGTACTATTTAAAGCTACTCCGTCGTAAGGAGCTGAATCTGGCAAAACCTGAGCGACATTAAAATCATCATCTAAAAGTTTATTTAATCTGATTTCCAAAGGATTGATCTGCTCAACCATGTTAATCCCCTCCTACACACTTTAAACTTATAAAACTAAGGCAACTGTATCAAATCCTGAATCATTTTTTTTGTTGCATTGTATGCTGTTATCTGAGCTTCATATCCTCTCGACGCTTCAGTTAAATCCACCATTTCCGACGCAAGATCAACATTAGGCGTTTCAACAAATCCATCTTTATCCGCATCAGGATGAGAAGGCTTATAAACTTTTTTAAAAGGGGTTGTATCTTCCACTATTTTAGCTCCAACACCATTTAATCTTTTTTCGGCAAGGTTTAAAGCGTCAGAGAAAGAGATGTTTTTTTCATACAAACTAACAGAAAGCCTCCTGTATGGCCCACCGTTTAAACTGCGAGTGGTATTTATATTTGCAATGTTAGAAGATATTACTTCCATCCTCAAGCGTTCGGCCTCTATAGCCGACACACTCACATCCATAGCATGCTTAAGGCTCACAGATTATCTCCTCCCTTGTGAAGCAATTGTCTTTAATGTGTTTATTTTATAACTTAACAATTTTACTAAAGAAGAATACCTTAACACATTCTGCGAGATCTCATCCATTTCTTGTTCTACAGTAATCTTTTTGTCTTCTCTTTTTATAACTTTTTGTAAAACTTCATCAAAGGTATTAGGTTCGAACCCGGGGGTATTTATATTTGCTAAGTTATGGGCAGCAACCTCCTGCTTTATGATAGTCTCTCCCAATGCCCCCTTTAAACTGATATAAGCAGGATCAAACATGCTTAAGCTCCTTTTGCAAAAATCTTATCCCTTTATCAATTAACCTGCAAACTTTTGGCCGTGATAAACCAAGTTTACTTGCAATTGTTTTTTGATTAAATCCTTTTCTGTAAAAGAGTTCCATAACTTGCTTATGTTGAATTGGCAGCTTTTCAAGACACACATTAAGTTTATCCTGAAGCTCATTAAATTCCAAATCCTCAACAGGACCCTTTTCCGAAGAAACCTGAACTTCTTTAAAACTGACAATTTCTTCCAAAGAGAGCAAATACATAAGAGCTGAAGCAGAAACAATTTTCTTAATCTTTTTAACGGCCACTTTAAAATCCTTTTCAGAAAGATTTTTCTTTTCTATGTCTTCCTCTCGCTCCTTCATTTTTTCAACAACAGCAGCTTTATATCCTTTTTTAGCCAAATCACGAATCATAACCTGTATTCTATAAGGAACCGGACTATAATTTCTCAATCCATCAAGAATCTCACCACGAATTCTGTAGGACGCATATGTTTCAAACTTAACACCCCGTGACGGATCAAAATTTTCCCACGCTTTCATTAATCCAACAGTCCCATCAGAAACTAAATCATTATAATCAACAGAAGGGGGCAATCCTTTACCTGAAACCATTGATGCTATAGAATGTACAAGCGGCATGTATGCTTCAACAGACCTAGGCATTTTTCTTCTCAATGAATTCTTATTTTTTTTATCTATAGTCAATTCTAATATCCTTTCTTTATGTTATTTTGTATCGGATATAAACTCCGAATTTTTTTCCGCTAGCTCCCGCGCCAAAGTATTTATAAAAAAATCTTTTGCCATAGAGGAATAATGTCCTTCACCAAACCCGCCAAAATCACCTTTAAAACTTTCTTTTAACATTTCTTTATAAAATATTGTAGCAAACTCCAATGATACTTCATTTGAACCAATTTGATTAGTATGCCCAAATTTTTGAGGAATCTGATTATTCTGTCCGTATATTTTATTACTAATAGATTCACCAGTTATCATTTTATTATATTATCTCCAATTCCGCTTTTAGTGAACCGACCTTCTTCATCGCCTGCAATATAGCAATAAGCTCCTGAGGCTTAGCTTTAATAGCATTTAATGCTTTAACTAAAGTAGATAAGCGCGATGAAGAAGGGACAAGAAGAATTGAACTGTCAGAACGCGAAAGATTGACATTTGTTTGTATTCTCATAGTATCGGAAGCAGAATTATACGCATCTGCATGACCTTCGGAATATAAGTTTACAGGACCCACTGTAACATTTATCCCTCCATAGCTTACCGCAACTTCTGATATTTTAACATTTTCTCCCATTACAATTGTTCCTGTCCGTTCACTTATCACAACTTTTGCAATACTATCCGGCACAACAGTAATATTTTCAATATCGGCAATAGTTCTCAACGCGTCCTCAGTTCCTAAAACCGTAACATTAATAGTCCCGGCATCAATTGCACGTGCAGCATACCCACCTTCTTCTATGGCTATTGCAACCCTATCAGCTGTCGTAAAATCAGGCTCATCTAATACAATAGAAACAAACCCTTGCTCGGCAATAGTAACAGGAACTTCTCTTTCTACCAACGCCCCACCCGGAATTCTTCCTGTCGTTGCATGGTTCTTTCTTACCGTAGACAAATTTGGCATAATTGTATCATAGTCAATGGAAATATTCCCTTGTGCAGTAGCATAAACATTACCATCAGGCCCTTGCAAGGGAGTTAAAAGCAACGTCCCCCCACCCAAACTAGTGGCATCCCCAACAGAAGATACGGTAACATCCATCTTTTGTCCTGATCTAATAAACGGGGGCAAGTTACAAGTCACCATAACGGCTGCAACATTTCTACTTTTAAAATCTATTTGGGGAGCCATCCCCATTTTTGACAAAAGATTGTTCATTGCTTGTTGAGTAAAACCTGTAGAAACAGAATCTCCCGTATTTTTCAAACCAACAATCAAACCAAATCCCATAATTTGATTCTCTCTTGCTCCAAGAACACTGGCCATATCTTTAATACGAACGGGAGGAGCAGCAATACAGGATTCAAATTCCAAATTCCAAATCCCAAATCCCAAAATAAAAACAATAAACAAAATTATACCCCTAAGACCGCTTAACTTAATATTTATATAATGTTTTTTATTGTTTTTCATGTTAAAACAACCAATTTAAAACTCTGGTCAACCATCCAGGATCTTCCGCTTCTTGCACAACTCCCACTCCCGTGACAGATACGTTAGCATTGGCAATTTGATAAGAATATACAACATTGTTAGCTGTAATATCTTTTGCGCGAACAATACCTGAAATAACAACTTCTTGCATTTCATCATTGATGCTTATTTTATGGCTTCCTTCTATGCTTATATTTCCGTTGGGTAAAACCTCCATAACAATAGCTGCAACCTTTGCCGTAACGCTAGACGCTCTTTGAGTTGACCCGCTGCCTGAATACTTGTTGCCATTATTAAATGCCGCGGAATTATTTTGATCTATAAGAGGAATTAAACTATTAATTGTATGTGTAAATTTAAAACTCATATCATCCTTAACATCAGTATCTGTTCCTGCTTTATGTTTAGCATTGGTATTTTCAACTATAAGAACGGTTATAATATCTCCAATTTTATAGGTCTTTTCAGATGAATAAGGCGAAGGAGAATTTTGATTCCATAAAGAATCCGCAAAAACAGGAAGAAACAAAATAAAATTGACAAGAAACAACGAAAATATAAACATCAAAAATATATTTAAAAGTTTTTTTATGCGCAAAATTCATCTCCTATTATCATAAGCTGACCTTTACAACCCCATTATTTAATACAACAGCATTAAATGTCTCTTTTGAATTATCACGCTTCACTTTAATAATATCCCCCGTTTGCCCATCTTCTAAAGCAATTCCAAACGCCTCCACCAAAAGAGTTTCAACCGGAACCAAGATTGTAACTTTTTCACCTTTCGCAATAACAGGTTTTAATTTTAACATCCAACTGTATAATATTGCCCCTTCACTAATATTTCCTTTTGCCACTTTAGTTAAAACATCTTTCATACTAGCATAGTAATTTTGTTGTAAAGAAGACACATTCTTGTTTTCCAGGCCTATATCTTCAGCAGATACAATAGAACCTTTCATGATTTTCTTTTTTGCCACTACAATATTTTTAAAGATTCCAATATCTACCTGTAGATATTCCTTTCCAAGATCAACCTTATTTGAAGATACAACAAAGGGAATAATCATATGAGTCATTATTTTTGACAGCTTATAATCTTCCGGGATCGTAATCTCAATATTTTCTCTTCCATCACAAATGTCCATTAATGCCTGAGTTTTGATAAAGTTTACGCTAATTTGTTCTTTTGCCCATTCAGGTTTTTTTGAAAAGACAAATTTTTTTATCGATGATTCTATTTTGCTGTCAATTAAATCTTTTGAATCACCAGAACAATAACCGGTGAAAAAAAAGAGAGACAAAAAAATTAAAATAATTATATTTTTCAACATAAAGTCAAACCTTTTACTATAAATTACGCTTTCATCCTTGTTAGATTAGTCAACATCCCTTCATACCCTGAAACAGCTTTGGTTATGGTCTCAAAAACCCTTTGAACCATAACCATCCTCATCATTTCAGAAATAACATCAACATTTGAAGCTTCTACGGAATATTGAGTTATTGTTCCAAAACCTTCATCTCCAGGATAACCGTTAATCGGATCTCCGGATGATGGGGTCTGCGCATAAAGATTTTGACCAAGGCTCCTTAATCCTCCGGGATTTGAAAATTTAACAAGAGAGAGCTGACCTATTTCTGTCTGGGAAATTGCATTATCTATAGAAACAAAGACAACTCCATCCTGCCGAATTACAATAGATGTTGTTCCCTGGGGTATAACTATAGAAGGTTCAAGAAAATGTCCATCAGCATTTACCAAATTCCCTTCATTGTCAACCCTAAGATGCCCTGCTCGTGTATAACCTATGGACCCATCCGGCATTTTAACCTGAAGAAAACCTTCTCCATAAATAGCAACATCCAAAGGATTGGTTGTATGCTCAAGAGTCCCCTGCGAAAAATCTTTCGGTGTTGCAGCCACACGAACCCCTGTGCCAAATTCAGGAATAACATTCGAAGAATTATCATATGCAGCCATTTGAACAGCTAACATATCTTTAAAAGATTTTTGCACATATGGAAGACTTTCCATTTCAGTCCGTCCTGCCTTAAACCCGGGAGTTTTAGCATTAGCTAGATTATTGGTTATCTCTAATAATTCATCTTCTGAAGCAGAAAGGCCTGTCGCAGCAACATATAAAGGTTGAAACATGTTAATACCCCTCCTTAATTATTGAACTCTTCCCATTCCGATGGCTTGAGATAAATTACCGTCACGAGTTTGAATTATTTTCGTATTTGTATCATAAATACGGTTTATATAAATCATTTCCACCATCTGATCGACAACACTTGCATTGGAAGATTCTACGTATCCCTGAAGAATTTTAGGATTATCAACCTCTTTTAATGCCAAATTCCCTGTCGGATCTTTAAAAATAACCCCATTTAAAGACTCAAGAGACTGGTTATCTTCAAAGTCAACAACTCTTATTTTATCAACAACTTCCGAATCGACCAAAAGTTCACCAGTTTCTGAAATATCTATCCTGCTTCCTGGAGAGACAAGTATAGGCCCATTTTGTCCCATGAGCTTATAACCGCCAACAACAGTTACAACTTCTCCCTCCGGATTAACCATAAACCTACCATCCCGAGAATACCCTTCTCCCCACGGACAAAACAGAACAAAAAAACCAGGCGTTCCTATGGCAAAATCAGTATTTTTACCCGTGCGAACAAATGTCCCCTGAGCATAATTATAAAAAGTCCCATCAACTTTTGGAGACTGGGTTGAAAGCTTTTTTTCCGCGGCTTCTAATTCAAGAGGAAAAGATCGTATTGTTACATCTGAACTTCTAAAACCAGGAGTCTCAGCATTAACAATGCGGTTAATAAGGCTTTGCATTTTTTCATCTGTAGACGCTAAGCCTTCCGCCCCAATTTGTAAAATTGGATCGCGCTGCATTATTCCTCCTGTTTTCTTCTATTCGGGTCAAACGATCATCATTGCATTAAGAATGAGAAAGATCAGCAGATTACTCAATAAAACTGGAATTATTATACCACTTGAAAAGACAAAATCAATTAAAATTTTGTATGTTTTTTTTGAAATTAAACTCTTCTTTTGCTGATAATAAACTATAGGGGAATCAAAGCTTAACCCCGATTATCTTTATTGGGGAAAATAATCGGGATTAATTAAGAATAACTAATGTATTGTGTTTAAGGAGATAAATCAGAATGAAAGTACTAAGAGGGAGTGGATGGGACACCAGCCGAACAATAAATTTTATTCTAGGAAGAACAACCTATATCGAAACTTTTTTGGGATCATTTAAGAGCGGAAGAGTAAAAGTACATATATCTCCATCATTGAGCAGACATGCAGTTGATGTTAAAGTTAAAAAAGAAAATGAAGTAGTTGGCAGAGTAAAAAGAGATGAAGTAGCTTTTCTTTCAATAGGGACAATTCAAATTTTCTTAACTCAATACAATGAAATAACAATTGGGAAAAAAATCCCATCAAATGAACATGGCGCCGCAGATATAATGATTGAAGATAGTTTTCTTCCTAAGCAATTTTTTTCTATATATTTTGATAGAGACAATCAATGTTTTGCTCTCAAAGTGTTTTCCAATCATAGCCGCCTCACTATATACGACAACTACAAAGGAAGACAAGAGCAGGTATTACTTGACTGCGATACGGAACCTTTTTTGCTTTCCCCTTACAATATTATTGAATTCGAACTATCCGGAATTAATAGTTTTGGGGAACAAGAAAGAGCAACAATATCATTTAGACATGTTATACGAAATGGTACGCCCCAAACAAAAAAAGAACCAGAACTAATGTTGCCCCCGCCATTTTTTAATATAACCCAAACAGAACCAAGGACAAATGGTATTCCCCCAACAAGCCTTACAGAAGATTCTCCTTGCAAAAGCATAGTCCTAAGACAACCAATGCCAATTATAACAAACGGTCATTTTCTTAAAAGATGGCAAATTAAAAATTTAATGGATATCGATACTCCCCAAGCATGGGAAATTCTTCTGACCAAAACAAAGAGAAGATTTCTACTTTCATTATTAAAAACAAAAAACCGCGATAAATTACTTAGAATATCTGATTTGGCAAAAACCGGCAATTTAGCAGCCAGCAATTTTTTATGCTCTTACCTGCCACAAATGGGAAAAAAAGATTTTACACAATTAGCATCTTCTCACGGAGACCTAAAACACATAACAAGTTCTCTTAATTTGTCGCAGCTTTATTCTCTTGTAAAAACAGAATCTTCTGTTAAAGCGGGAAAAAGTCTATGGGGACTTAAAGATGAGGTTTTTCGAAAAATTTTACAACAAGCAGAAGGGCTTGACAATGAAGCTATTCAATTATTATTTCAATTCTTAATTTCAGAAAAAGACATGTTTTATGTTATGCATCTTAATGACATTGCACTTCTTGAAAGATCGTTGCCATTGGTTGGCAGGGACAACATAGAAAAATTGCTATCAATGTTAATTGATTTTGTGAAAAAATCTTCAGGATCAACAAGGAAAAAGATGTTTTTGCCAATAAAAACAATACTAGAATTTTTAATACGTAAAGCAAAAACATCTGCAACAAAAAATTTATATATATTTATTATAACAGACTTCCTGTTCTATAAATTTCCTTCTGAATACATAGGCTATATGGAAGCTTACAAGATTTTTGAACTTTGTCTGTATGATTGTTTAAGATGGGAAGATTTATATGCTTTATTAAATAGCGACAAATTCCCTAAAACCTCCGAAGGGAAAGAAGCTTATAAAAAAGTCCTTCTTATTGTTTTGGATGCAGCAGAAAAAGGAAACGCAAAAGCCAAAAAGTGTCTTAAAGATCACTTACTAAGGATAGATACTTACTGGCTAAAATATTTAAAGGTTTTTGGAACTTCTGACGGTTGGGGGATTTTTACACAGCACTGGCCCAGAATCAGAAAAATCAATGAGGATTAAGCTGCCTAAGCCTGATTTTTTGAGGCAGAAAACATCGTCTTTTCATCTCTTTTTTTCCTTCTCTGTCTCTCTCATTTTGGATATAAGTTTCTCTCTCTTCTCCGCCATTCTATCAAGTTTATAAATAAAAAATAAAACTTCGGCAACAAGAGTGTAGAGTTCGGGAGGAACTTCTGTATCTATCTCAAGTTTTGCGAGGAGTTGCGCAAGATCAGGATCTTCATAAAGAGGAATCTTGTTTTCATCCGCAATTCTTAATATTTCGTCAGCAATAGGACCACTCCCCGCAGCTAAAACAAGGGGGGCTTTATCTTTATCAACATCATACCTTAAAGCAACTACAGCCCTTTTTTTTTCTTTATCTTCAAACTCAGCCATTATGCCTCCAAATCAATCCTCTTTAATTGAGCGCCAAGCTTAGGCAGCATAGGAATTAAATATGGCTTTACGCTGCACATGGCAGGATCAATTTTAATCTGATACCCTGAAACAATAAAATCACTCTGAACAAGCTTTTTTTGAAGCTCAGAATATTCCCTTGCTATTATCTCACTTGCATCATCACCATATTCTTTTTTATTAAAAACAAAAACAATATAAACTCTTTTTGCCTTCACATAAACGGAACAAACCATTTTACCAAGATTTGCTGTTTGCAGGGATAAAACAACCTGAGAATTTTCGTAATCAAAAGTTGAATTTTTTTCATCACCGTTCCGTTTTATCACTATTTCCAAATCTTTTGGCGGATCTGCTGACAAATTAGGAACCTGCTTATAAAGGAAATTTACGTCCTCTTTTCCTTTTTGGGACAATAAAGCTTGAGCAACCAAGTTCTCTATAACCGCATTAAGTTTGCTCATAGATTGCCCCAAACTTGATTGTAAAACTTGAGCTTCCGCAGAACCAGAATTCTCTGCTTTTCCTTGAACCTCCGTTAATAAAGCTTTTAAAGCTTTAATATCATTAAGAAGATTTTTGTTGTTTACTTTAAATTGTTTGCCTGTAAATCCAGAAACTGCTTCATCAAACTGCGCAAGAAGAGCCCCAAGCTGAGAGACAAGATTAGTATCCAATAAACCTTTACTTATGCCCAATGCGGAACCAAGATTAGTTAAGCCTTGTTGCAGTGCAACAAGTTGAGAAGCAATCTGAGGATTTTCCGCAAAAAATTTACCAAGTATCTGCAATGCTTCAGGAGAATCTATCCCTTTCATGGTAAGCATAATGGCTGCTTCCTGCATACTTAAACTTTTATTCGTCCCTTGAAGCAAAGATAATATACTTACAAAATTCACCTGTGAAAGTTCCAAACCATCTTTAAGCATTAAAGAAGCAAGCTTAACATTAAAATCTGTATCAGGTATCTGAAGCTGTAGAAGATGTTGTTTTATATCCGCAATAGTTAATGGTCTGGCAATATTTGCAGCCTGTGTTGGAGGTAAAGCTGTTGTTGTCCCCGTAGTTTGAGAAACAGTAGTGGTAGGTGCAGCGCCTGTTGTAGAACCTGTGGAAACAGATCCTTTTACATTCCCACTTATCTGAGTTTGATTAACAGTCTGAGCCTGAGGCGCACTCTTGCCAGAAGGCCAAATTATAGGTTTTCCAGGATGAACGCCTCCAGACTGGGTTGACATATCTTGAGCCATGGCATTTATTATATCGTAACGGTAAAAGGAAATCTTGTAGAACTTTTATTTGAAGTATTATTTTTTAGGTTTTTCAGAAGTGGAAGATTTATCTCCCTCTTTTGAAGTCGCACCCTCTGTTGATTTAGCTTCCGTTTGAGAGGACAATCCCTCACCCTCCGCAGGAAGCGCGCCTTCAACCACAGGAGCAGCAACAACCTCTTCTTTCGCAGGAGCAGAAATATGCACAATAGAATCTGTCTGATTAGCCAGAATCTTAACGCCTTCTTTAACTTCAATGTCAGAAACTAAAATACTATCCCCTATATTCAATAAAGAAACATCAAATTCAAACTTTTCAGGTATTCTATCCGGCAAACATTCAACTTCAAGCTCTCTAATATTATGTACCAAAATACCACCTTCGTCTTTAACCCCGATAGACTCCCCTGTAAGCTCTACATGCACTTTTGTTTTAATTTTTTCATCCATACGGATACGGAAAAAATCAATATGCAAAATGTCTTCACCTAAAACATCTCTTTGAACATCATGGACAAGAACAGGCAATGTATCGTTTTTAATTTTTAGGTCAATAATGGCATTTTTTCCAACATCTCCACCTATAATTTTGACAAAGGATTTAATAGGTACAGAAATAGGAAAAGATTCCATTCCATGACCATACACTATAGCAGGAATAACACCGTTTTTACGTAAACCACTAACCTTCTTTCCTAATAGTTCTCTCTTTTCAGCTTCTAAATAAACTTTCTTCATAATAGTTTAATTATACCAAAAAACTTAAAAAAACTCAAATCACACAGGCTACCTCCTTATCTCCACGCCCAAATGCTCTTCCAAAGCTTTTTGAATAGTATTAAATTTTTCATTCACAATGTCATCTGTCAATGTTGAGTTTTTATCTCTAAAAGATAGTCTATAGGCTCTGCTGTTTTTGTAAATATCAAACAATTCCACTTCCTCCAAAAACTCACCCCCAAATTTTTTAATGAGGTCAACTATCTTTTGATGAGAAGAATTTGATGAAACAAACATGGCCAAATCTCTCTCAACTTTAGGAAACCTAGGTAATTTGGAATACCTTTTTTCTTTTTTTGCCAAAAACAACGCCGTCAGGTCTAATTGAAAAACAAAAATATCCTGTCTAAAATTCCATTTTTTAGAAACTTCAGGATGCAACAAGCCAAACCATCCGATATCTTTAATTTCGCCGGACTCATTTGGGTGAAGGAGGTTATTGTTAACTGATGAAACATAAAAACAATCTACAAACTCATAAAGCAAGTTTTCAACAATCCCCTTAACATCAAAATAAGATGATTTAGGAAAAGTTATAGCGCCCGCTATAATATCTTTTTCTTGATGAGGAGTTCCAGGCATAAAAATTTTCCCGACTTCATAAATCCTTATATCATTAATCTGATGCCTTATATTATGAGAAATAACTTTCAAGAGTCCGGAAATAATATCGGTTCTCATAACAGATGCTTCGGATGTCATTGGGTTTGATATCTTTAAAGCTGAACCATCAGCGTTGTTTGGATCTACTATGCTAAAAGTTTGAACCTCATATAAGCCTGATCCTGCCAAAATCTCTTTTATGTAAGATACCTTATCCAAAGTATCATCACCTAAAGATTTTTTAATAAAGGTAGGCATCGTAGTTAAAATTTTATCATACCCATTTATACGCGAGATTTCTTCTATTAGATCAATTTCTCTTTCAATATCCGAAATCCTGAAGCTTGGAACTTCCACTTTTAATTTTTTATTATCTTTTTTAATAATTTTAAATCCCAATCTCCTTAAAATCTTTACGGCAACTTCCGGGAAAATTTTAATTCCCAATAATTGTTCTAGTCTAGAAAATCTAAGATCCAATATTTTGGGAGCGCTTCTTTTTTCTGCTATATCAATTATTCCAGACAAAACATCTCCATTCCCCAACTCCGCAATTAATTGAGCTCCAAGATCCAAAGCCCGTCCAACCATGTTCCAATCAACTGCTTTTTCAAAGCGGGCCGAAGATTCGGTTCTTAATTTGGTCTCTTTTGAAGTTTTGCTTATCGAAAGAGGGTTAAAATAAGCTGATTCCAAGACAATCGTCGTTGTAGAATCAGAAACTTCTGTATTTTTCCCACCCATAACGCCAGCAATAGCAACAATTCTCTCTAAATCTGCAATGACAAGCATATCTCTTGTAAGTTTATGTTCTCCTCCATCTAAAGTCTTAAATGGTTCGCAATCAGAAGCCCTTCGAACAATTATCTGTTTAAAGCTTCCACTCAAACTTTGCAGTTTGTCTGCGTCAAAAGCATGCATAGGTTGACCATACCCTAAAAGAATATAATTTGTAACATCGACAACATTGTTAATCGATCTTATTCCACAAGATTCAAGCCTCTCTTTAAGCCATTGAGGAGACTCTTTTATTTTTACATTTTTGATGACCCTGGCCATGTAGCGCGGACAAAGTTTTTTATCTCTTACATCAACTCTAAGATATGATGAAATTTTCTCTTTTATCTCTTTAATCTTTGTTTTTGAGGTTTTTGATTTTGCTCCTGTTACAGCACAAACTTCACGGCTAACACCTAAAACAGATTGGCAATCTCCCCTATTCGGCAAAATATCAACCTCAAGAAAATTGCCGGCAGAAACAGAGGTCTCAAGTCCCGCCATAGTAAGTAAAGAAGCAAGCTCATCTGCTTTTATGTTTATATTGACAAAATCTTTTAACCACTCTATAGGAACTTTCATGTTTTTTTAATCCTTATTCTCAAATCTCATCCCCCACTCTCAAAACTGTTTTAAAAACCTCAAATCATTTTCATAAAAAAGCCGAATATCATCAATCCCATGTTTAAGCATAGCGATACGCTCAATCCCCAAACCAAAAGCAAACCCTGAATATTTTTCGGGATCGATATCGACGTAACCAAATACATTTGGATCAACCATCCCTGATCCCAAGATTTCAATCCAGCCGGTCTCTTTGCAAATTCTACATCCTTTACCGCCACAGGAAGTACATTCAACATCAACTTCCGCCGATGGTTCTGTAAAAGGAAAATAACTTGGCCTGAATCTTACCTTTTTGTTTTTGCCAAAAACAGCATGCAAAAACGCGGTTAAAACACCTTTTAAATCGCCAAAAGTGATATTAGTATCAACCATAAGCCCTTCCAACTGATGAAAAACTGATGAATGAGTAATATCATCATCTCTTCTGTAAACTCGACCCGGAACAACAAAAGCAAAAGGAGGTTTTTGTTTCTCCATTATACGAATCTGAACAGGAGAGGTATGAGTCCTAAGCAAAAGTCCATTTTCAAGCCAAAACGTAGCCCACATATCACGTGAAGGGTGATATTTTGGGATGTTTAACGCTTCAAAATTATAATATTCCGTTTCAATATCCGGACCTAAAGCAATATCAAATCCTAATCGCCTAAAAATTTTTACAAGCTCATCTACTACAACAGTGATAGGATGTCTCTTTCCGCGAGGAATTCTCTTCCCGGGAAGAGTTATATCCATTGTCTTTTCAGACAGGTTGTGAGCCAAGATCTGTCCTTCAAATTGAACCTTTTTTTCCTCTATTTTTGTTTCAATCTCTCTTTTGGTAAGATTCAAAGATTGACCAAAAGCAGGCCGATCCGAAGGATCTACAGTCTTTAAAGATTTTAATATCTCTGTTAAAAGCCCTTTTTTCCCAAGGTATTTAATGCGAATTGACTCAAGATCTTGTAACGATTTTACACTATCAAGATCACTATCAGCTTGTAATTTAATCTCTTCTATTTTACCAGATAGCAAACGCTTACCTCCCGATCCTGGGACTGTTGCGAAATGTCACCCTGAGCTCAGCCTAAGGGTGCGAAAACCTTAATCCTCTTATTAAAAGATAATTATAACAAAAAAGTTGAAACTTTGTACTGTTTTAAACGAAAAAAAATTATATGACAATTCAAATATCTACAAAAAGCATCTATGCCGCAAAAAAAATAAAAGCAGGGCTAGGTGCTGTTATTGAGTCTGAAGGGAAATGTCTTGCCATCACAAGGCTTTCTACTCAAAGAACAGATTTACAGCCTCTTTACACTGAAACAACCTCTTTAAAAATAGTCAGAGGGATTACCGGAAGGATTGCGATAAGAAGCAATCCGAACTTTGAATTTGTAGATCCCGCAAAAAGGGCAAAAAGGATAAAAGAACTTGTCTCTTTAGGCAACGCAAATGATTTAGAATCAGCAGCGATGCTCCTTTTTTCCTGTGGTGATTCTTTTGAAACAATTCAAAAAATTATTGAAGAACAAAAACTGGAGCATCAGCTTGTCTTACTATGCGAGGCTGGTAATCCCAATTCTGTGGCTGATTACTTTTATCAACTCGCGATAAATGACAAAAAAGAAGGAATAAATAAAATCATAGAAATTTCTCGGGGCAAAACGGCAGCAAAATATGTTTACGGATTTACAAGTTACAGGCGATTGGCCGTGGTCTTGTTCAAACTTTCTATGAAGAATAACGGCTCAGGAAGGAAAGTTGTTGATAACATATTTTGCGCTGCCAGAGAACTTTTAGAACCTGGAATATTAGAGTCTGCCTTAAATGAATTAAACAGACAAATGCCTCATATTTTTAAAAATTACGCTGAATTCTCAATACCACAAATAAGAACTCCTCTATTTTTTGGAAGTCCACAAACAGGATTCAAAGAAACATCTACGTTTAAAACAGAAGGGAGCTCTCTCTTAAAAGAAAGAATGGAGGCAAGAAGAGATCTGACAATTGAAGAAGAAATAATCGCGCCTGAAATATCAAAAACAAGAAGACCGGTCTATTCAAGTTGTAAAGCATTAGTCTTAAGAAATGACCCTGTGAGTAATTTATCAAAGTACTGGGATTTTGGATACGCAGATGCAAGGGAAACACTAATAGCCTCAGTCCAGGATCTGACAAGAAAAGGAGATTATAAATCAGCCTGTTTTTTATTGTTTGGTATACCAAGAAGAATAGATGAAATATCATCCGTCTTAAGGATCGAATATTTAACATCAGAGGAGATAAGGGGTATTTTAGAAGTATTAGACAATGAAGGATTAAGAAGTTTTTTAGTTGAAGTCGCAAAATATGGCAGAGAGAAAGAAATTGGGGAATCTGTCGAACGTCTTACAAACTATATCGATCCATTTTTTTATGGGATATTACTGACATTATCAAAAATGCCAATACAAACTTTGACGGATGTTTTAGACATGATGATAAACCATAAAGAGGAAGAACAAAAAGAGGCCGCATATTATCTATTAAGAGAAGGATTAAATCCGTTTAAAACTTATCATTTAAAATATACAGAGGCTTTGGAAACAATGTGCGCAAGAGATGGATATTTACAACCTATAGATTTTATTTTGCATGGGAAATTGCTCGTAACCGATGAAGCGGTTGCAATTCCAAATACAAGAGGCAAAATAAAATTTTACGACAATTTAATGCGTGAAAACAATCCAAGTATTGTAAGGCTTAAAGCTATGGTATGTTTAGCTCAATTGGGAAAAGGGGACATCGCGAAAAAATATCTTTCCGATAAATTCACAAAAATCCTACTACTAGAATGTATATTAGAACTTGCGGCTGAACATAGCCGATTTCTAACATTATATAATCTAGATATTTTACTCGGTCTGGTTGACTATGATTGTGAAGCGGTAGCTTATTATGACGATAAAATTCAGATTCTTGGCATTAATAACGAAAAAATATCAAGAGAAGATTTTATTTCACGATTAAGAGATGCCTTTTTGGACACCCTTATTCCGGATAGTGCGATAATTGATTTCATAGATTACCTTGATAAAGCAACTGCAGCAATAAATCAGATAAAAAGAAAAGAACAGGAAAAAGAATGGTGTCCTGAATTAACAGAAGGGTATCTTAGATTAATGGAATTCCAAGATGCAAGGTTTATCCCGTGGATTAAAAAGGGTTTATCACATTTAGACGTTGAAATCAGGACTGCCGCACTCAAAAACATCCATCTTTTAGAAAAAAGGGCCGCCGTAAAAATAGCAAGAGAAGTTGTACATTTACGGAAAAGGAGAAGGCCTACTTACAGCGATACACGCCTAAATTGGAATTATAATGAGGGAGTTCAAGGATGCCTTGCTTTGATCAAGCTAGGAGAAGTTTCAGAGGGACTCACAGCATTATTAGATTTTGCCCTTGATTATTACGATTCACCAAAGAGAACAACAAAAGAGACCAAACCAAAACTTGAAGGTCACTCCAAGCAACTTTATCTTATTACTCAAAAAATATTCGAGGCTCTTCTTGATAAAAAAACACAGGAAGAGAAAGAAAAACCTTGTACTACAGCAGCTCTTGAGTATTTAAAACATCCCGAAGCCGCGAACCATTTGATATTAAGAATATCTAAAGACAAACTCTCAAAAATATTAGAACAACTTTCAGAACTCGAGTCAAAGGGGACTGCAAACATTACCTCCCAAGGGTTATTTAGTTTAACCAGTTATGAAATAGTTTTAAGAAAGTTACTAGAAGATGAAAAATACACAACTGCGTATGAGGTTATAGATAGCTTGAGCAACTTTTTGTTTCAAACAAGCAAAAAACCAAGAACTTTCTATAGGACAAGAAGAAAAAAATATCTGCCATTGTTAAGACTAGTATGTTCAAAGCTCACAGAAACAAAATTATATATTGATATACCTGTTATGCTAAGGCTCGAACCAGATGATGTAAGCGCCATGTCTCTTGGAGGAGCGTTAAGACTACATTTTTTTTCAATAAGCATTTTAAATCTTGGGAAGGCGCATTCCAATAGAACATTAGATAATTTAGAAAAAGGGTCTACATTATTCAAAGATGAACTTGATCTTTTTAGAATTGACACATTTATAGAAGAATATGAAGAAAAACAAATAACAAGAGAAATGTTTCTAGGCAACCTAATAGATTTTCTCCACGAACCAAACTGGCAGAATACTCTTGCAGGGCAATATGCTTATCACGCCTTACAAGAATATGATCCTGATCCCCCTGAGCTTACTCCCATCAACTTTAATCCGCCGATTTTTAAACGTTTTTAAAAAATTTTATGCCGGAGCGCCTCATATAATATAATAGAAGCCGCCATTGCCGCATTTAGCGATTCGGCTTTCCCGGGTATTGGAATCTTTACAGTATCATCGCATATTTTTAAAATATCAGAAGGGAGTCCCACAGATTCATTCCCTATTAACAAAACAGTCGGTTGCTTATAATCAATATCCCAGTGCGTTTTTTTAGCTACCAAATCTGTCCCCAGTATCCTGTATCCTTTATCCTGTATCCCGATCAAAACAGAAAGGAGATTATCAATCTCAACAATAGGAACTCTGAAAATCGATCCCATCGTCGAGCGTACAACTTTTGGATTATAAGGATCAACCGTCCCTTTTGAAACAATAATTCCAGATGCGCCCACAGCATCGACAACTCTTATCATGGTACCAAGGTTCCCCGGATCTTGTATCTCTATGGGTAACAGGATTAAAGAATTAAGAGGATTAGAAGGCTTACGAAGATTAAGTAAATTGCTGATCTTATAATTTGTTTTTCTGCAAACGGCTAAAACCCCCTGAGGAGTTTCAACTAAAGACAGTTTTTTCATTTCTGAAGAAGATATTTTATAAACTTTTATGTTTTTCTTTTGGGCATCAATAATCGCAGAAACATCTTCAGAATAAACTATAAATTCAACCTCGCCAAATTTGATTGCCTCTTCTACAAGTTTTTCACCTTCAGCAACAAACAAAGATTCTTCATCGCGAATTTTCTTTTTATTAATAAGAGCCAAAGCCAGTTTGGCTTGTGATATCAACATTGGCCCAAAGCCGCACGGAAAGCAGTGTTATCGCAAATAAATTCATTTTCTATTAATAATTTTCTGAAGTTTAATAAATAAGTAAAATGTTTTTCACAAGAAGGAAAAACAGCCACACGTCCACCTCTCGCAAATGTGGTTCTGACAAACCAAAATATAGAAAAATTTTCCATTGCTTCACATAAATCCATGCCTAAATACTGATTTAAAAATTTGAATGAGCCTATGTCATAGAACTTACAAGTCAATCTTCCCAAAATCATAGCCTTATTAAATAAAGCAAATTCTCTTTTTAAAAAAACATCGTTTTTGGGATCCCTTGAATTTAATCCGTTAAAAACAAAAGGGAAATGCGAAGACGAGTCACTATTGCAATCAGGGAAATAACACAATTCTTTTCTTCTATTATCCATGACACAAGAAAATTCAAGTGGAATTAAAGGATAAGTCCTATTCCCAGGAAAGGTAAGAGCCAAATCCAAAATCGTTCCAGAATCAACGCTAATTAATTCGCTCTGCGCTCTGGATGCCCTGTGAATTATAAGTCTTGGAGTAGGATCATAAGAAAAAGCAAAATAATTTCCGGCATCCTCATTTAAATAGGCTATAACTTCTTCTGGCACCTTATCTAACTGACTTAACAATTCTATGTCTACACTTCTTCCCTTTTCGCCACGCAAAATATCATAAACCAAACTAGAATCCAATAAGTTTAATTTGGCATTACTAAAATCGATTTTACGCATTCCAAGGATAACCGCTTTATTTTGGCCAGCATTAGCCACAACCCCAATCCCTCCCCTATCCCAAGAAAAAAAACCTCTCCCAAATTTTTTAACGAATTCCGGAAATCTTATCGTCGTTTTGTTTAACATTCGACTATTCCTCTCTTCTACAATAAAAAATTATTATAACATTTGTGTTGTTGATTTTATAGTAGAAGGGCTTATAATTTAATCACATGATGGTTTGCGATTCATAATATCAGCCGTGCAAAACAAAAAAGATGAATAACATAAAAACGACAAAACAAAAAAAGATAATAAATATATTTTCATGCGTAATCTTTATAATACTGCTTTTTTCTTTAACAAACACCTCGAATGCGTCAATATTTCAAGACACGCAAAATAATCTCCATTGTATACTGAAGAACAACTATTTCAGATCAACTAATTTTGGAGAAACATGGAAAGAATTTACCTTGCAATCAACATTTGAAACAAATGGTATTATTCAAGAAAGATCAAATGGAATATTATCTTTCTTCTGGGTGAAAAACAAAAAATTATATGAAAAAGAGAGTAAAAACAAAGGTTCGGACTTTTCCGAGCCAAGACAAATCCTGCAAGACTTCTCTCCCCTCTCTTTCTTTATAAAGATAATAAATGGAACGTCTCATATAGTATATCAAAGGGAAAACACTATTTTTCATAGGTTTTCAATAAATAATGAAAAAAAATTCTCCGAGGACCAAATATTAAGCAGTTTTCCAACCATTGAAGGCTGGAGTTTTTTTGCAGATGAAAATGTTTTAAGAATAAACATCGTATCGAATAAAAAAATCTATCAAATAGAATCAATCGACCAGGGAAATACATTTACAAGTCCGGAACAAATATATTACAGTAATAATGATATAACCGAAATAGCAAGTTCTCTTTTTGTTTTCTGGATTGAAAAAAAGGCAAATACCTGCAAAATACTTTTTCTTGAAGGGAAAAATACTGAGCCTACAAAAATATATGAGTCAACAGAAACATTATCAGATCTTCAGGTAAAAGCAACATCCCAATCCATAATTATCTCTTTTAATGAAAATAAATTCTCAAAAAAAATACCAATGATTACAAGACTTTTTACAAATGGTCAAATAATCAATCAACCCAAAGAAGCAACTAATTCTCCTTATGAAGATGGAAAATTTGTTGATTGCTTAACAAAAGAGAATAAACTTATAGTGTTTTTAACTTCAGATGATAACACATTAAAAAAAGAAGAATTTGGAAATTATCCTCCGGAGGTAAAAACAACTCTCCCTGAAGACGGATTTATTACAAATTCAAACAAAATTCTTTTTAAGTTTTTAGGATCAGATATTGATCAAGACAATCTACTATTTGAGATTAAAGCAAATAAATATAAAAATCTTAATCCCGACAAGCCCTTAACTTTCAAAGAATTGACATCAGAAGCAAAACTAGAATTTCCAGATGAAGAAGGTGACTATTATTTAGAAACATCCGTAACAGATGGAATTGCAAAAAGAGACTCAAAAGAAATCACAAAAATTATTATTGATAAGACTCCTCCTGAAATTATTATTACGAAGCCTTTACATAATCAAATTACGACAAATTCGGAAATAGAAACATCATTTCAAACGTCTGAAGAATCATACATTAAATTAAATGGGAAAGATTATTACCTAAAAAAGGGAGATAAACTATCAACTCTTATTATGTTAAAAGAAGGGGAAAACAAAATAGAGCTAACAGCTATGGATAAAGCTGGTAATGTAACAACAGAATCTTTATATGTCACTTATAATGCAAATGCCCCTGTGATTTTAATAACCAAACCAACACCTATGAGCTGGTTTAAAAGCGGTTCCACAATATTTTTAGAGATTTCTATATCAGATAACAACAATGATGTTGAAGATTTGCCAACAATATCAATTAATAGCAAAGAAGTCTCGGCCTTTCTTATAAATGACACTTCCCAAAATAAAATCAACGGTTTCATTGAACTCCCTGAAAACTTGAAAGAAGGCCAAACCCTTTTAAATTTAACTGTCAAAGATAAAAACGAAAATACAGGAACAAATCAAATCACTTTCGGCATAGATAATAAACCCCCTTCTCTTATAAAAAAATCAATCTATGCTGATTATGATAAAATAAGCATTCCAATTGATGAATCAGGATCCGGTTTAGACTCAACATCCATAAGATTAAAAGTCTACCAAGGAAGTTTAGAAGTATCAGGAAAGATAGAGATTAAAAATTCATTGATTGAATTTACCCCATCTACTAAGTTAACCAAAGAGAGCTACACTCTGCAATATTCATTTTCCGATAATGCCGGAAATCTTGCCAGTCCTGAAAGCTTTAATATAATGCTTACTCCTGACACTAAAATTTTTGCAACAACAAATACCTCCTATTCATTTCAAATTACAAATCTGCAAAATGGACCTAACCCTTTCAATCATGATAAAGATCAAGCAATCATCATAAAATATATTTTATCTTCCTATCCTGCCAACATTGAATTTTACCTGTTTTCCATAACAGGGAAGTTATTATATAAAACATCTTTTCTTGCAACAAACACAACAGAACATATAAACTTTAGGGGAGTCGACAACTACGGAAATTATCTTTCACCAGGAGTTTATCCTTATATCCTGCAAGCAAAAGATAACTACGGAACAAAAGATTTAAAACGCGGAAAAATTATAATCTTTTAGTTTTTCCTATAAGAGCAAAAAATAATGAAATCTCCTCAAATATTATTCGAAATATACTTAGATATGTATTTAACTCAATCATATAAAGCATCCTATAGCTCTGAATTATATAATCCCCATTTGCAAAGATATTTACTTAGAGCAGCACAATTACGTACTCACGGAGATTCAAGCGGTTCAAGCCTATCAACAAGAACTCTAATAGAATCAAATCTACTGTTAGTGGTAAGTATTGCACACGAACACCATTTATCAACTGGTTACCCATTGGATGACCTAATACAAGAAGGAAATATAGGCCTTTTTAATGCCGCTCAAACATTCATTCCGTCCAAAGACACAAAATTTTCTACTTATGCCGCAAACGGAATTACAAAAGCAATACGAACAAAACTAAAAGCATTAAGAAAATATCAAAGAGAAGTTTCAGAAGATGAAATACCAAGACCACCATATCATCACATAACACCTGAAAAATTAATTTCTGAAAGGCTGCATTTTTATCTTAGACTAGGAAATCTCTCTTCAGAAGAAGCAGAAATAATTAAACTGACTTTGCAAGGATATGATACCCCTGAGATAGGAGCTAAATTAGGGGTATCAAAAGCGGCTGCCGGCCAAAAAAGGACAAAAGCTTTGTTAAAATTAAAAATTATTGATGCAAAACGACTTCCGGCAAAGTTACTTTTGGATGATGTTTTTATTGAAAAATTATTTGAATATAAAGACGATCATTATCTTATCCTCAAACATGACTCTTATGAATCAATTCGTTTAGCAAAAAGCTTGATAGAAGATGAAGATTCTTTATATACAATGTTATGTATTCTGGATACAAATCACGCTCAGCAGGTAAAACGTCAAAAAATCAAATTGCGGCAGGCAGCTTAACCCCGATGGGGCTGTTACATAATGGTCATTCCCGTGAAAACGGGAATCTATTTTTCATAAAACAACCCCGATTATAATAATCGGGGTTAAGATGGATCCCCGCTTTTGCGGGGATGACAAATTGCAAAAACTATTATTACGCAACAAGCCCCCGATTAGGATAATCGGGGTTAACTTAAAATGCCCCATGAGCTGTCAATACAACAGGAATTGTTCTAAAGAGAATTTTAACATCCAACCACAATGACCAGTTTTCAATATAGTAGATATCAAGCCTTACCATATCCTCAAAAGGAAGTAGCGAACGGCCCGACACCTGCCACAACCCCGTAATTCCGGGAGCAACTCTAAGCCTTTTCTTGTGCCATGGAGAATAATTCTCCACCTCTCTTGGAAGCGGAGGTCTTGGCCCTACTAAACTCATCTGGCCCGCAAATACATTAAATAGCTGCGGAAGTTCATCAATGCTTAGCCTCCTAATCCACCTGCCGATCCTTGTCATGCGAGGATCATTTCTTATCTTAAAGATATGGCCCTCAACTTCCGATTTATCTTTTATATTTAAAAGCATATTTTCCGCTTCCTGAACCATTGAGCGGAATTTTAGCATGGAAAAATCTTTTCCATCCTTGCCTATCCTAATCTGCTTAAAAAAGATAGGCCCATTAGAATCTAATTTTATTAACAAAGCAATTAAAATAAAAAATGGAGACAAAAATAATATTAAAACAAAAGACATGACAACATCCACAAGTCGTTTAATAAAAGCATTAAACCCTGCCAATCCTATCTCAGAAATTGTAACTAAGGGGACACCTCCAACCTCATCAACACTAACCCTGGATGCTATTATTTCAAAAATTCCAGGGACTATTTTAAAGCTGATCCCCAAGGATTCACATTCCGTAATAAGATCTAATATTCTTTGATAAGGGATCCTACTTGTTGCGAATATAACCTCTTGCGCCGAAAGCTTTTTTATTAATTTCAACAAATCGGTACTATTTCCCAAAACCGGTATCTCATGAAAAACTTTTCCATTTTTTTGCGCATCATCATCAATAAAGGCGACAGGTTTTCTCTCTAGTGTTTTATCGGACATAAACCTCAACCCCAAGGTTTGCCCCATATCTCCAGCGCCAACAATTAATACACTTTTTAATCCAATCCCTTTTTGCAATAAAAGCCGCTTTACCAATCGAAGAAGGAAACGAAAAATAAAGAGAGATAAAAAAGAGATAATCCAAGCATTTAAAATAACCAGCCTGGAAAACCAGAAGCCACGATACAAAAATAAAAGCCCGAAAAGAAATAAAGAAGAAAACGTAACAGATACAAACAAAAGAGCTGCTTCATCAATAAAATCGCTTATTTTTTTATCATATAACCCGAATAACTTAAAAATAGCAAGCCATAATAAAGTTATAAAAACTAAAGTTCCAAAATAATCCTTAAAAAGAGCCGCCTTTTCAAAAACTATAAAAGTCATTACCTCAAACCTTAGGTGATATGCCAATAAAAAAGAAAGATTTATCAAAACAGCATCAATTAATATTTTCATTATTGCCCAAGCATCAATTTTGCGTATTCATTATTTGGATCTAATTGTAAAGTTTGCTCAAATTCCTCTTTTGCCCTGATGTTATTGCCCTTCTTCTTATAAATAATCCCAAGACCATTATGAACCTGAGGATTTCCAGGATCGGAAATCAGTAACTCCTGAAACATATTAAATGCTTCATCCAGCGCTCCCTGTTCAATCTTTTCAAGAGCAACTTTTATTTTTGGTTCTGAAAGACCCGGATTTATAAAATATGCCTTTTTATAATAATCTTGAGCCTCTTTAATTTTTTTCTCCTTTTCGCTTATTGCAGCCAAAACCAGGTACGCTTCCGCATAATAAGGATCCACCTTTAAGGCATTTTCCGCATACTCTTTAGATTTCTTCAAATTACCATCCATAAATAAAATTCTAGAAGCAATATAAAAGTTATCCGCATTGTAAGGATCAACTTTTATTCCATACTCAAAAGTATCCTGCGCCTCTTTATGAAGCATTGAGACTTCTTCCTTTTTTCCTGTTAAAGATGCATTTAAAGCATCTATTCCCTTATTAGTTACAGTTCCACCCTCAATTGGAAAGGTTTTCAAAGATTTTTCAAACCAAGGCAAAGCTTCCTGATATCTTTTATAATCCATATAATTTTTGCCCATTTTAAAATACTTATCTGCATTAAACTGCAACATAAACACATACCCTAAAAAACAGATGAAAACAAAAAGGATAAAAACATATAACCAAGGAACACTATCCCAGGAGATATCTCGTTCATCTTCTTTATCCGGAATTGAATCAACATTAATTAAAAGCGCCCACAAAACCCAAAAAAGAGAAGTAATAGCCAAAACCCCAAAACTAAACTGGTTTTGTATAAGATAAGAAGTAATAGCCGCAATAACTGCAACAATAAATACTTTTTTATCAGCATCAACCGTTTTAATCTTTTTAAAAGCAAATTGATAAATCAAGAATAAAATAAACAGGTAAACAAAAAATGTTATTAACCCCTTTGTTGAAGGAACGTCAAACGTTTCATTATGGCAACGATCCTGTTTTACGTGAAAAGCCTCTTTAAAACGGAAAAGATTTGTTTCGTACCGGGGGAAAATCATCTTTAAAACTTCAGGACCAGTCCCCCAAAAAGGCCTGTCCGCAATTATTCCAAAAGCGCTTTTCCATGTCTCTCCCCGAGATCCGGCCGCTCCAGAGATAACTACTTTTTTCTCTGAATCAGTCTTTTCTTGCTGTGTTTGGGTAGAAATAACATCTTTTAATTTTATCTCTTCAGAAAACCTTCCAAATGGGGAATATTTCGGATTAACCGCAGTAATAATTGTTATAAGAAATATTACCAAAAACAAGACAGAAAGAATTTTCCAGTTTTCAAAAAATCTCTTTCTTGGCACAAAGATAATCAATATAGTAGCTCCAACTATCAACGCAAGATAACCTCCGCGACTTTGAGTATAAAAAAGACAGACATAGTTTAAAACCAGACTGATTGAAACTAAAATTTTCAATACAATATCCGGCAACTTATTGTAAGTATAAGCAAATCGTAGCGCGGCAAAAGTCATTGCGGCAAAAAAGAGATACCAAATAAAAACATTACTCCCCGACTGGGAATATACCATGACGATAAAAAGCAAAGGGACAGCAATATAGTAAACAATGGGTAAAAGCTTATCTCCTATTAAGTAAATGTCATCTTTTTTTATCTCTTTTTTAGAATTGTTTTTAACTTTTGAAGAAAAATTGCCATTGGCTGGCTGATTATAAGTCAAAACAAAATAGAACATAAGGAAAAAAGACATGCATACGTAAGCCGCAAGAAAATTAGGCTGACCTATTGTTGCAATAACTCGTTGCCATGTTACAACCCCACCCCAAACATATGGATCTATGCCTTGACGCTGTATTATTGCATATATAGACATGGCAACCGACGCGGGAATTATAAGTGCAATAAAACTTTTTATCTTATCAAAACCTCTAATATAATGTACAGCAATAAAAAACATCAACCCGTATGAATACCAAGTTATTAACCCTTCATAACGCCCGTAAAACCCAAAAAGACTTATAAGAACATGTACGGATGTTATGGTAGCAGTCGTCGCACATAGCAAATAAGATAAAACGGGCCAATCAAGTATTGTCCTTTTAAAATTATGTTTTCCTCCAGCCATAAGTTTTATTCCCCAAACAGTTAAAATGATTAAAATAAACAATCTTATTGTCCATGATTTAGTTCCTGAAAAAACTATACCGATACGACGATCAAATATAACCGGAGACAAAAACATCAAAGCAAAAAACAACCATTCAATCGCTCGATCAAAGTATTTTATTTTCATATAAAAATCTCCTCATATTTTTTTTAAATATCTCTTTACTAAACTTTTCAGAATGTTCTCTTAATTGTTTTTTATCAAACTTCATCTTTTCGAAACATTTAACCGCTTCTATCAAAGCATTTATGGTTTGTTCATAAAAAAAGACACCTGTCTTATCTTTTATTATAGTCTCTAGCGCTCCGCCGGCCGCATAAGCTATTGTTGGTCGTCCTGAAGCCGCAGCCTCAAGCGGAACTATCCCAAAATCCTCTTCCCCCGGAAAAACAAGCGCCCTGCACCCTAAATAAAGTCGCTTAAGCTCTTTTTCTGATACTTTTCCAAGAAAAAAGATATTATCCCCAGCTATCTTTTTTAAATTCGCTAAAGCAGGGCCTGCTCCAACAATTTTTAAAGGTAATTTTAATTCAGAAAAAGCTTTCACGGCCAAATCTATATTTTTGTATGCTGCCAAACGTGAAACTATTAAGAAATAATCCCCATCTTCATAAGACACCCTAAATTCATCAACATTTACAGGTGGATATATTATATCAGAATCTCTTTTGTATATCGACTTTATACGTTCTTTAATTTCTTTTGATATAGCAATAAAATAATTAACTCTTTTGGAAGTAAACAAATCCCATAGCTTTAAAGGATAAAGGAAAAAAGGGAGAATAAGCTTAACTAATAAAGATAGGTCTTCTTTTTTCATATAATCTTTATATCGCCAAACAAAGCGCATAGGGTTATAACAGTAACAAACGTGTGTCGCATCTTTACGTTTTCTCACCCCTTTTGCATAAGCAGAACTTGAAGAAATAATAAGATCAAAATCACGAAGATCAAAACTTTCAAAGGCAAAAGGATAAAACATAAAATATGCTCTAAAATTCTTAAAAATAAAAGGGAGCTTTTGCATAAAAGATGTTCTGATCTCCATAGATTGAAATTCTTCAGGAAAATTTTTAGAGTTATAAATAGAAGTAAAAATTGGAGCATCAGGAAACATCTCATGCAATACAGCAACTACCCGTTCCGCCCCGCCAAATTGATGCAAATAATCATGCACTATAGCGATTTTCATTATTTAATATTTTTCACATGCCCTTTTTCAACCAGATATTCTTGTAACCCTTTTTCCCAGCTTGGCATACAATCCAAACCTATTTCTTTTAATCTCTTATTTTGCAAAACAGAATATTTAGGTCTTTGAGCTTTAGCTTCATAATTTTTAGAATTAGTTTTTTTTATATTTACCCCCACCCCCAAAATCTCAAAAATCTTATTTGCATACTCCCACCAAGTACATTCACCGTTATTGGTAACATGATACAATCCGTAATATTCCGTTCTAATTAATTTATTTATATTCTCAGCTAAATTACGGGTATAAGTAGGCGTAATTGTCTCATCGTCAACAATACTTAAACTCTCCCCATTTCTAAATCTTTTTATCATGTTTTCCACAAAATTCCCCCCCCCCTTTCCCAAACATCCCGCAGCGCCATACAAACCAGAAGTCCTTACAATAAAATATTTATCACACAAATATCTTATAAATTGTTCTCCTGCTAACTTAGAAATGCCATAAGCTGTTTTTGGGTTTGGAATATCATCCTCAATATAAGGGGAACCTTTGTCACCATCAAAAACATAATCCGTAGAAATATGAACAAGAAGAGCTTTTATGCCTTTACACGCCAAGGCTAAATTTTTAACTCCGTGGGAATTAACTTTATATGCCTCAAGATCATTATCTTCGCAATCATCCACACGATGATAGGCCGCGGTATTAATAATAATATCAGGCCGTATTTTTTTTACTACTGTATCACAAACAAATATGTTTGTGATGTCAATGTCAGAAATAGTAAGCGGAATTTGTTCCCTCTTATCTATAATTTTGCATAAATCTGAACCTAATTGCCCGTCCGCGCCAATAATTGCTATCTTCAAAATCTTTAACTCCTCTTTTTCAGATTCCAAGTACAGGCAACCGACTACCACACAACTAAAAAACTTTTCCTATAACTTTAAGTTTTTGTTCCATAGATACAAGTAATTTCATCCAATCAATATTATAATAAATAGGATTTCGAAAGTCTGTATATTTTCCGGAATGCAATATATTATAAATCTCAAGAACCGCCTCTTTTACATCATGAATCGCTTCAAACCCCAATTTTTTATTTATCTTTTCTCCGGAAATTCTATAACTTCTCGACTCCTTATTTCCGAACAAAACCTCAACATTAACAGGAATAAAATCCTTTAAGATCTCTTTTACCCAGTGGCCCAATTCTAAAATTCTATAATTCTTATGCACCAGATTAAATATCTCCCCGCAAACTTTATCTTCGGAAGCATTTATTCCTTCTATATGAGCCAATGCTACATCTTTTACATGTACCAAAGGCCGAAAATTATCTCCTGCACAATAGACAAAAATGTTTCCTTTGGAAAAAGCATCCTTAATCATGGTATTTACCACAAGATCCCATCTCATACGCGAAGAAAACCCAAAAACAGTAGCTTGCCTAAATATAACAGGACAAAATTTCGAAGACACCATAGATAGCAATCCATTTTCCGCATTTAACTTTGACTCGGCATATTCCGATTGAGGGTTCGGCTTATAATTTTCATCGGCAATCGTATCAACATGAAATCCTATTATTGCCGCCGAACTTGCAAAAGTAAAACGAGATACCCCTTTTTTCTTACATGCTTCCGCAACACGCATAGTACCATCAAAATTTATCTCTTTATTAGCTCTCGGATCAAATTCCGCGGTAGGATCATTGCTTAGAGACCCCAAATGGATAACAGCCTTTACGCCATCTAAAACATCTTCCGAAAATTGCCTGACATCCCCCTGTATTAAATCTATCTTATGCTTAACCCCTTCTAAGGCAGAATCTCCAAAATAAAGTTTATCAAAAACACGAACCTTCTCCTCACGGGCAAGCAACTCTTTAACCAAAACAGCTCCAATATACCCCGCACCGCCTGTAACCAAAACAATTTCTTTTGTCATAACAAAACCCCTTTAAGAAAATGAAAAATGAAAAACAATATGGTTATTAATTTTATCCTAAAAAAGCTCTCCATTCAATAAATAGTGAATTAGCTTAATGTACTCAAAAGCTATCGGCTCCGTATCTTCTCGCCTTGTCCACCAGGAATCTGGGTTTAACGCAGAAGCTTGAACAGGATAGCTCAAAACCCTTATGTTTTCCTTTAAACAGTATTTACGAGCAACAGCTCGAGCCCGTCTTGCGTGAAAGGGAGATGTAACTAAAATAATTGTCTTGGCGTTAAGCCTTTTTAAAATTGGAATTGAATATTTAATATTTCCAAGGGTTGATAATGATTTTTCTTCCATAAAAATATTTTTAGGCGGAACACCTAACGCAATTGCCTGGCTTTTCATATTTTGAGCGCTGGTTAATTTCCATATAATCGGGCCTCCGCTCATTAATATCTTGGGAGCATAGCCTTCTTTGTAAAGTTTTACGGCTTGATCAACCCTCTCCCCATTGCTATCTCCCGCAAGCACCAAAATAACATCGGATTTTTCAGGCTTATCCTGAACCACCAGAAAATCATACATTTTATCAAAAATAAAAGGATGAAATAAAACAACAAAAAGAACAAGAGCAAAAATTACGATAAAAATTTTCTTAAACATCTTTACCCCCGAAAGAATAATGCTTATGTCCAAAATAACTAGTAATAATAACAAGCCCTATGACAAAAATTTGCGCAATAACAGGACTTATTTTAAAAAACTCGACAATAACCGGCAACAAAACTAAATTCAAAATAAAAGCCACTCCGTAAACAAGATAAAACCTAATATATTCCTTCAAATAATCTCCTTTTGTCTTAAAAACAAAAAATTTATATCCGACATATGCGTTAGTTATGCTCAAAATGTTGCTGATCACCAGCAAAAAAAGATAATGAACATACAAAGAAAACAAGTAATACAATAAAACAAAAGAACCATAACCAAAAATTGTATTCCAAACACCTACAAGTAAATACGCGATTTTTTCTTTATGATTTATTAAAATTTTCTTCACATTAATTTTTAAAAATTGATACGCTCTTCTTCAATAACAAGAGGCCTTTTTAAAACCTGGGTATGAATAGAACCTATATATTCACCTATTATACCTATAAAAAACAGTTGGACAGACGAAAAGAAAAACAGGCCTATTACCAAAGGAGCAATACCAACATCAAAATTATTCCAGAAGATAAGTTTATAGATCAAGTAACCAAAAGCCACAAAAATACTCATAGTTGAAACAAAAAAACCAAGCATCGTAGCTAATCTTAACGGAACTTTTGAGTAACTGGTAATGCCAAGCATTGCAACATCATACAGATTATAAAAATTATTTTTTGCCCTCCCCTTTTCTCTTTTAGGCTGAGCATATTCTATTTTTGCAACCTCAAACCCAATTTCACAAATAAGGCCTCTAAAATACGGATAAGGATCTTTTATCGTTCTTAGCACATCCACGATTTTTTTATCGTATAATCCAAAGCCAAAAAAGTTTTTAATTTGTTTAATCTCTGAAAGTTTTTCTATGATGTCATAAAAAAGATTTCTAATGCCAAACATCAAAAAAGATTCCTTACTCTCCTTTTTCACCCCCACAACAATTTTATACCCCTCTTCCCATTTTTTTAAAAAATCCGCTATCATCTCAGGAGGATCCTGCAAATCCGAAGCTATATTGGTAACAGCATCCCCTTTTGCCTGCAAAATAGCATGATAAGGAGACCGAATCCATCCAAAGTTCCTGCTGTTAACTATAATCTTAACTCTTTTATCTTCCTGCGCTATTTTTTTTAAGATACTAACCGTTTTATCTTTTGAATCGTTATCGATAAAAATATGTTCATAGGAATATTGTGTAAGGCCCTCAAAAACTTTTTTAACCCGCTTATACACCTCTTCAATATTTTCCTCTTCATTATAAGAATGAGTAACAACACTAATTAATTTCATATTAAAAAATCTCCATTTTATTTTCCAAGATATTCTTCTATCTGATTAAAACAGATTGCTTTTACATCCTGTTTTTGCAGATAACAGTTTAGCCAATCAATGATTTTATCAAGAGCAGTTTTCAATGTCCATTTCGGATCCCAGTTTAATCTTGTTCTTGCTTTTGTTGAATCCAAGATCAAACAAGTCGTTTCATGGGGATGATCATTTGAATCAATTTCAAATCCATCTCCTTCTCCCAATCGCGTATACAAGTAATCTAAAATCCACTTAACAGATTTGATGTCTTTCTTGTCCGGCCCGAAATTCCATGCTTCTGAATATTTTTTGCTGTTTTCAACAAGTTTTTGAGCCAATATAAGATAACCGCTCAATGGCTCTAAAACGTGTTGCCAAGGTCTTATCGAATTCGGATTTCTAATAAGAAGCTTTCTCTTAAACAGAATAGCCCTGAAAAAATCGGGAATCAACCTATCTTTCGCCCAGTCCCCACCCCCTATAACATTCCCGGCTCTTGCAGTTGCGATTCCAATAGACCCAAAAAAAGAATCTCTGTAAGCAGATGTTACAATCTCCGAACAGGCTTTGCTGCTGGAGTAAGGATCATGCCCACCCAAAACCTCATCTTCTTTATATCCTGTTTTCTTCTCCCTATTTTGATAACACTTATCTGTCGTAACATTTATAACAGCCTTTATGCTTTTACAACTTCTTGCAGCTTCCAAAAGGTTAACTGTTCCTATAACATTGGTAGTATAAGTTTCAACAGGATCTTTATATGATGCTCGCACTAAAGGCTGCGCTGCCATATGGATTACCACATCAGGAGCAGCTTTTAACATCGACTTTTTAAGTTCCCTACCATTCCTAACATCATCAATTACAGAAGTTATTAAATTATCAATACTACAAAGCTCAAACAAATTAGGTTTTGTCGGAGGTTTAAGCGCATACCCCGTAACCTTAGCGCCTAAATAAGAAAGCATTAAACATAGCCATGAACCTTTAAATCCGGTATGACCAGTAACAAAAACTCTCTTATTTTTCCAGAATATTTTATTGACCAATGTTTACTATTATCTTTCCTTTTTGTAAAACGTTATAAATACCTTCCGCATCCAATTTCAACATTTTTAAAATTTCCGATCTCGTGCCATGTTCTATGTATTGGTCAGGAAGGCCAAGCTTCAAAACAGGTTTATTGATCTTGTTTTCACTTAAAAGATCGATAACAGCGGAACCAAACCCGCCATTAACAGAACCTTCTTCAAGTGTCACAATAGTTTCAAAACTGGTAACCATTTCTAAAATAAGATCTTTATCAATAGGTTTTGCAAAACGCGCGTTTACAACAGTTGTATCACCCATTCTCTTGGCTACTTCCATTGCAGTATAAACCATAGAGCCCAAAGCCAAAATCAAAACTTTAGGCAAACCAGATTTTGAAACGACCTCAGCTTTAAAAAGTTCCATGTTTTTAAAATTATCATCAAGTCTTGTTGCTATCCCTTCACCTTTTGGGAATCTAATCGCCACAGGAGAATTAAGATTTATAGCCGTAAAAAGCATGTGTTGCAATTCATTTTCATCTTTCGGAGCCATTATTATAATGTTAGGAATAGTCCTAAGATAAGAAATATCAAAAAACCCATTGTGGGTTGGGCCGTCTTCTCCCACAATCCCCGCCCTATCTACAATAAAAACAACAGGCGCATTTTGCAAACAAACATCATGATGAATTTCGTCATATGCCCGTTGTAAAAAAGTTGAATAAATAGCAACTACAGGTTTTAATCCCCCTTTTGCAAGCGCTCCTGCAAATGTCACAGCATGTTCTTCCGCAATGCCAACATCAAAAAATCTGTTAGGGAATTTTTCCGCGAAGAGTTCAAGCCCTGTACCATCAACCATGGCGGCTGTTACCGCGACTATATTTGTATTCTTTTCCGCGATTTTCGCAATCGCCTGACCAAAAACCTGGGTATAGGTTTTCTTATGATTGCCATTTTTCAATGTTTTTCCCGATTCTATGTCGAAAGGACCCGTACCATGAAACTTTGTCGGATTTTCTTCCGCGGAAATATATCCCTTCCCTTTCTTGGTCAAAATATGTAATAAAACCGGCCCATTAATCTCTTTTGCATGATGAAGAGTGCTCATAAGAAGTGGAAGGCTATGCCCATCAATCGGACCGAAATACTTAAACCCCATCTCTTCAAAAATAACATCAATTTTAAGTCCTGTAACTATATGGCGGGTCCTCTCTTTTAATTTTCGTGCAGATTCAAAAAGAGACTTTCCTTGAGGAAGTTTTTTAACCAGATTTTCCACTCTACCGCTCAACTCGTTATAAAAATTCGAAGTACGCACAACAGTCAAATATTTAGAAAGCGAACCCACATTTTTTGATATGGACATTTCATTATCATTTAATATTATAATCATGTTGCTTTTTAAAGAACTCGCGTTGTTAATTCCTTCAAATGCCAAGCCACTGGACAAAGCGGCATCTCCAATAACAGCTATCACAGAATAATTTTCACCTTTTATATCTCTTGCATGAGCCAACCCCAATGCCTGAGAAATAGAAGTAGAGGCGTGACCTACCGTAAAAATATCATGAGGGCTTTCGGAACTATTTGGAAAACCGCTTATTCCTTTGAATTGCCGTAAAGAGTAGAACTTGTCTTTTCTGCTTGTCAATATTTTATGGGCATAAGCCTGGTGCCCCACATCCCAAATTATTTTATCTTTTGGGGATTCAAAAGTAGAATGAAGGGCAATAGCAAGCTCTACCGCTCCAAGACTGGAGGCAATATGTCCGCCAGTTTTCGATACAACTTTAATTATAATTGCCCTTACTTCATCTACCAATTGTTGCAATTGTTTTGCAGATAGATGCCTTAAAGTTTCAGGCAATTTTAGTTCATCCAATAAACGTTTCATAATTAATCAAATTAAAAAATGATTGTATATGCTAATACAGCGGTAATAACTCCCAAAAGTCCTCCGATAAAAACTTCAAAAGGAGTATGGCCTATAAGCTCTTTCATTTTTTCCTTTTCAGAAACTTTTTCCGAGTATATATCTTCTATGATTTTATTGAGTACAACAGCCTGCTGACCCGCCGCAAAACGAACCCCCATAGCATCATACATAACAATAATTGAAAAAACCACAGCTACCGCAAAAATAGGAGATGAAAACCCTTCCGTTAAACCTATCATAAGAGTCATCGCGGACGACATGGACGAATGGGTAGAAGGCATCCCCGCGGCTTGAAAAAAATGGCTGGGATTAAATTCTTTATCCTTAAAATAATAATAAATTATTTTTAAAGTTTGAGAAAGCAAAAAAGCAATTCCACCTGTTAGCAGCGGCACATTTGATAAAAGCATTGTTATCGTATTCATTTATTTAAAACTCCATTTAAAAATTTGAGACTGTTGCGTAATGACAGTTTTTGCGATTTGTCATCCCCGCGAAAGCGGAGATCCATTTTGTTTCCTGAGAAATAGATTCCCGTTTTCACGGGAATGACCATTTCGCAACAGTCCCAATTTAGTAAATAAGCAATGAGTTATCACTTTTCCCTGTTTACCACAAAATCAGCCAATAAAACCAAATTTTCAGCCTTTTTACCAAATTGATTCAAAGCTTTTTTTGCCTTTTTTGAATGAAAAGAAGCCATTTTTTTTGCTTCTTCCACCCCTAAAATTGAAACATAAGTCGATTTCTTATTTTTTTCATCCAACCCGGCAGGCTTTCCTAATGCTTTACTGTCAGACGTTGCGTCTAGTATATCATCAGCTATTTGAAATGCCAACCCCAAATGATATCCATAATTAGAAAAGGCTTTTAATTGCTTATCTTTGGCTCCTCCCAAAATTCCCCCGATTTTTAAAGATGCCTGTACAAGAGCCGCTGTTTTCAAAAGATGCATCTCTCTTAATTTTTTCAAACCAACGTTTTTCCTTTCTGCCTGTATATCTATAACCTGACCATATACAACATTAATTAAAGCGCGGGACAAGCAAGAGATAACCTGCGCCACCTTCGCGGGTTTACAATTTTTTGCAATTACTTCAAATGCAAGAGTATTTAAAGCGTCTCCCGCCAACAACGCTATATCTTCACCAAAAATTTTATGACAGGACGGTTTCCCTCGTCTCAAATCAGAATTATCCATACAGGGAAGATCATCATGTATTAAAGTAAAGGTGTGGATCATTTCTATGGCGCAAGCAGCGGGAATTACATCGGCTTTTTTGCCACCGCAAATTTTACAGGCCTCCAGGGACAAATAAGAACGGAATCTTTTGCCGCCAATCATAGCTGAATATCTCATGGCAGAAGACAAAGATGATTTATCTTTCGGGAGATATCTTTTTAGCGCGGCATCTATCTGTTTTATAAATATTTTGTCCACTGACTAAATTATTGCATAAGATAAGATTATGGGCAAATATTTTAGCCCGAATTATTACATCGGAATAAATAATCGGGATTAATATATTATGCGTGACGAATCAATCATTACACCGGCGCCAAACATAAGGTGATCGGAATTTGTCATCTCTAATATGCCAACGTAATAAACATCTTCATCCTCGGTCTTTGAAATAACAAGAGCGTCCTGCCCTCGTTTAGTTAAAATTCCATTCATAGCAAGATCGGAAGAGCAAGCTACAAGATTTATTATTTCAAGTTGATGTTGTTCTCTCAGTAAATAAACCACGGAGTTACTAGCATCACCAGAACAATCCAATATTGAATTAACAAAATGACTATTAGCTGTTTTCAGGATTACAATTAGTTCTGGTATGTCAGCAGATGGGAATCTTGTACAAATAACTTCTAAAGAATGAACTTCTCCTCTAGACCTTGGATGTCCAAAATGTGGATGCATAGTCAATCCTCCAATTAATCTTTTCATTAATGGTGAATCTGTCTCTCTAGGCATAACAGGAAACTCCAACCCATTACTTCTTCGTTTAAAAGTAGAGACTGGACTCTTTCCAATGTCTGTAGACCTAAAACCTGAATTAATTTGTATTGACATAATTAGCTCCTTTTTTATATTAACCCCGATTATTCACCCCAGAATCAATAACTAACAAATTGTCAAACATTACTTACGGTATGAATAATCGGGGTTAACCCCTCTTTTTAAGTTTTCGAGATTAATTAAGATAAATTTCAGGCGATTTTATTTTTTTCTCAAAAGAGGGACTGTTTAATTTTGATTAATAGAAAATTTTATAGGGATCGGAATTAAACATTTCACAAAAAAGCTAGTGGTTTGAGATAGAACTCAACAAGGCTTCAAAATGTTTAACCGTATTTGGTAACTCCAAGAAAACTTCTTCTGCTGTCTTTTCATAATATGTATGACTTGTTTCATTTCGCATGTCAACAATATCCAACCATGCTTCATCATAAGTTATTATTCCTTGCCGATACGCTTCACGAAAACATTCTTTTGGAGAAGCACAAACAATCCCCTTTTTATCTTCCAGATATGCTTTTAATGCTTTCCATGAAAGGTCAAGTGTAAACTCAAATCTTTGAATGGCAGAATCACGAACAATGTCATTTCTTGGTATATTTAAAACTTCTTTGAGACGTAAAAGAGCCCTTGAAAATTGTTGAACTAAAGCTTCAGTTTTTGTCATGTTTTTTGAAATTATAAGATTTTCTCGATATTTTGTAAAGCTATTTTTTTAAAGTCAGAAGAGACATTTTTAAAATCCACAAAATCTATTTTATACAGTATTCTAATGTTTTTCATCTCTTCTCTTATATTTCTCATTATTTCTCTTGAAATCTTTTCTTCTCCTTCTATGCCTATATCAATGTCAGATCTGTCATCTTTTGCCCCAATAACACGAGAACCAAAAAAGAAAATTTTATATTTAGAAACATCCAAATACTTTTCAAGAATGCTTAAAATATCTTTTTTTATCTTTAAAACAGGATAATTCTTTAGATACATATTGTGTAATATTATCATCAAAGATAAAGGTTGGCAATTTTTCCCGTGATACAAATTGTTAACCCCGATTATCCTAATCGGGGTTAAATTCTTACCGAAATGCCTTTATCCTGTAAATATTCTTTGATTTGCCGAATTGTGAATTCTTTGTAGTGTAAAAGAGAAGCAAGGAGAGCAGCATCGGCTACCCCTTCATCAAAGGCAGCATAAATGTGTTCAAGTTTTCCGGCGCCACCTGAGGCGATAACCGGAATTGAAACCGCGTCGGAAATCGCACGCGTTAATTCCAAATCATAACCATCTTTCGTCCCATCCTTATCCATCGAAGTCAAAAGTATCTCACCCGCGCCCAATTCTTCCCCTCGCTTCGCCCATTCAACGGCATCAATCCCTGTCGGAGTCCTTCCCCCATGGATATAAACCTCCCATGTTTGATCTCGTCCCTCGTCCTTCGACCCTCGTCCTTCTTGATTTTTCGCATCAATCGCCAAAACAATGCACTGCGCCCCAAACTGAAATGAGGCCTCTTTTATAAACTCAGGTCTTTTAACCGCCGCAGTATTAACGGAAACCTTATCAGCGCCAGAAAAGATCAATTCTCTTATTGTCTCAATATTGTTAATCCCTCCGCCAACTGTAAAGGGGATATAAATACTCTCAGCTACTTTTTTAATAACATCGAGCATTATATAACGTTTTTCATGAGAGGCTGTGATATCAAGGAAGACAAGCTCGTCAGCTCCTTCTTTATCATAGATGATCGCTTGTTCAACAGGATCGCCAGCGTCTTTTAAGTTGATAAAATTGACCCCTTTTACAACTCTCCCTTCTTTGACATCAAGGCACGGGATTATTCTTTTGGCTAACATCTATATCCCTCTTTTTTTAAAATTTCACGTTTAGCGCTTCTTCCACTTGCAAACCCGCCTATTGTACCATCTTTTCGAATTACTCGATGGCATGGAATCTCTTTTGATCGATTTTTGTTTAGAGCATTGCCGACCGCGCGGGCTGATTTTGGATTTCCAATTTGAATTGCGACCCATTCATAAGAGCGGGTCTCCCCTTTCGGAATTTTTTTGACAGTTTCGTAGACTTTTTGCTGGAACTTAGTCATTAAAATTTATAGTAATGTCTCATTTAGTTTTTCAAACAAAGGGAGATATTTCTTTATTTTAGAATAGACATCTTCCGCCATAGATTCCTTGTAAAGATGTGAAGTCTGATTCCTAGTATCAACCATATCAAGCCAAAGTGGATCGTCGGAAATAAGCCCTGCTTTAAATGCAGTTCTTATTACATCTTTTGGGAAATTTATCTCGATTACCCCTTTTTCCTTTAGATAAGCTTTCATCCCTTTCCAGGCCAATTCATAAGTAAATTCAAACCTTTGTATAGCTGAATCTCTGATATATTCGTCTTTTTTCTTTGTCATAACATCCTGCAAGCGTAAAAGGGCTTTTTTATATTGAGAGACCAGATTTTCAAATTTATCGTTCATAAATCACCTCTATATTTTTTAACGCCACTTTTTTAAACTCGGAATCAACTTGGCTAAAATCAACAATTTCAATCTTTTGCATTACAGGTAAATTGTCCATATCTTGTTGTATGTCAAGTTTTGTTTCCGAAGAAATTTTTTTCCCTGCGTCTATTCCAACATCAAAATCAGAACGGGAAGTTGCATCTCCGTTTACTTGTGAACCAAAATAGAAAACTTTATAGTGCTGTAAATTTAAATGTTTCTTTACGCTTTCTATCAACGCTTGAGTTATTTTCTCTTTAATGCTCATATGTCATATACTAACAAAAAAAAGCGCACTAAAACAACAGGCTAAACCGACTTAACCGGTCTAACATATTTTTCAATCATCTCTTTAGAATAATTAATAATATTCTCAATTGGAAAATCAACTTCCTTGCAAACATCCAAAGCATAGTCAAATTTGCCAACCATTGTGGCAATGTGGGAATCAGTCCCTAGGCAAATATTTCCCCCTACCCTTTTTACCTCTTTTAGTATTTGAACAATTCTATCTTTTGTCCCCGGACGACTCAAATATGAACTATTATTTACTTCTATTAAGATATCTTTTTCTTTTGCTGCTTCTGCCAATCTTTTAAAATTAACTGGAAACTGCGCGTTTTCCGGATGAGCAATCGCGCAAAGATGGGGATTATCCATCGCTTTTATCATTGCATCCGTGTTTTTCTCTTCCCCTTGGTTTTCATAACCACAGCGAGGATGAAATGTCGCAAGAACAAAATGTATCCTGCTAAAAATCTCATCATCAAGATCGAGTTTCCCTTCGCTGTTGATAATGTTTGCTTCAATCCCTCTTAGTATTTTCACGCCATCAATTTCAAGCGGTATCATCTGGAGATTGCAGAAATAATAATAGTGAGGTCCATCGGGCATCGCGGGACCATGATCGGTAATAGCAATATACTTTAATTTTCTCTTTTTTGCTTCTTTGATATATTCTAAAATAGTGGAATAAGCATGACCGGAAGCCACTGTATGGATATGCAGATCTGCAATTAGTTTTTTCTTTTCTCGTCCTTCGTCCTTTCGTCCCTCATCCATCTTCACTTCATCAGCTCATCGGGAATATCAAAATTAGAATGGACAGCCTGGACATCATCCAGTTCTTCAAGTTTTTCAACAAGGTTCATGGCTTTACGGGCATCGTCGCCTGACAATGCAACCGTAGTAGAAGGGATCATTGTAACTTCGGCATTTTCGGGTTCATATCCTTTTAATTTTAAAGAATCCCTTATCTGTTCAAATTTTTCCTGCGAAGTAATTACTTCTATAGAAGAGTCGTCAAGTTTTATGTCTTCTGCTCCCGCGTCGATTGCTTCCATCGAAAGGGTATCGGCATCAACTTTTGATTTGTCAAAAGAGATAGTTCCAAGCCTTTTGAAAATATAAGAGACACATCCAGCACTCCCCAAATTTCCTCCCACTTTTGAAAAGACAGTCCTAACATCGCCAAGTGTCCTGTTTTTGTTGTCAGTCATACATTCGATTAGAATTGCAACTCCCGCGGGACCGTATCCTTCATAAGTTATTTCTTCCATAACCGCGGCATCAGGCCCTGCCGCCCTATCGATCGCCCTTTTTATGTTGTCATTTGGCATATTGGCCGCTTTTGCTTTGTCGATGACAAGACGGAGACGGGGATTTCCGGACGGATCAGGTCCGCCAACTTTTGCTGCAGTTGTCAATTCACGAATAATTTTGGTAAAGACTTTACCACGGGCGGCATCGGTTTTTGCTTTAGCCCGTTTAATTGTCGCCCATTTACTGTGACCTGACATGGTTTTAGTTTACAAGATTTTTTGGGGAAAATCAATTGCTTGGATGTATTAATAATGTTATCATAAACAAAATTATTTTTGGGAGGTTACTTATGAAAAAGTTCTTGTTTCTTTTTTGTCTCTTTTCTCTTTTTTTTACAATTATTCCAACAAAAACCATAGCCGAAAATGTTGATGTAGTTTTAGATAAGAACGACGCATCCAGCTCTTTTGTTATAAAAGATTCTACAAAACAAAAGCTTATGTCAATAAACACTGACTCAAGGTCTATTGGTCTACATTGTTCTACTGAGGGATCAAATTCTTTGGCTTTAGGGGGAGCATATACTACTGCAACAAAATTATTATCTGTTGCGCTAGGCTCATATATATCAGCAGAAGCTAATCATGCTTTTGTTATTGGAGTCGGATCAAATGCTGCAAATCGTCTCACCAACACTATTCCCGACTCCTTAATGATAGGATTTGGAAATACAACTCCTATCTTATTTGTTTCAGGAGATGCAACTAATGGCACGGTAGGAATCGGAACAAGCAACCCTCAAGCAAAATTAGATGTTTCGGGAAATGTAAATTTTCTGGGAAGTGTAAGTTGTTCACTTGACAAGAGTTCGGATGTTTTTAAAATTTCAGACAGCAGAGATGATAAAATTTTCAAAATAACCAGCACAACACTTGAAATTTTCTCATTAACGTCTACCGCAAAAATAGGGATTGGAACTTCAACTCCGGGATCTACACTACAGATCAAGGGAAACACAGCTATAGGATATTCAACATCAACATCCGCACCAGCTAACGGATTAGCTGTTTACGGAAATGTCGGAATTGGAACAAATAGTCCCTCTACAAATTTAGCAGTTCAAGGATCAGCCATAATTGGAAATCCTGATTCTTACTATACCAATGTAACAGCCTCTCATGGAATTATTTTGGGCGGCGGAGGTGTTTATCAAGGTCAAAGAACAACACTAACAAATGATAAACCTTATTCTTTGATGGTAGGGTTCTTGTCCAGCGTCCCAACATTATTTGTAAGTTCCAGTGAAGGTGGCAACACAATAGGAAAGGTGGGAATTGGGACAAGCAATCCACAGGCAACGTTGGATGTTAATGGAAAGATAAACGCTAATAATATAGATACAACAGTAATAGACACTAATACTATAAACGCTATCTATATAGAGCTCTCTAGTGGTAGTTCTATAGGTGACAATATTGTTGCAAATAGTTCCTTGAGAGCTAAGTCTTTAAGTGGTCATGGCACTTTTGCAGTCGAAGCTGATAATAACGGAACACTGATATATCCTTCTTCCGACAAACGCCTCAAGAAAAATATTAAAACAATTTCTGAAAAAATGGATGTTTTAAAGAGTTTGGATAAGCTTCGAGGGATTTACTTTAATTGGGACACAAGTAAGGAAAAAGTCAAAGATATGGGGAATCAAAAACAAATAGGAATGATAGCCCAGGAAGTAGAGCCTGTTTTGCCTGAAGTCGTTGGTACAGGAAGTGATGGCTACAAATCTATTGATTACGCAAAACTGACAAGCTTTCTTGTAGAAGTAAACAAAGCACAGCAAAAAGAGATTGAAGAATTAAAATCAAGACTTCAAAAACTTGAAGAAAAAATGGGAACAACAAAATAAGGCTATACATATATTTATTGTGTTATAATTTTGTATAAGGGGAGTTGATGAAAAAGTGAATTCTGTAAAATATGATGAATTGATTGATGATCAAATAAAAACCATGACGATCCTTGAAAAAATGGAGATTTTTAACTTTGTTGAATTTTTGAAATTGAAAAAGCTAAAAGAAAATAATGCTTTCTTGGAGGCCTTAAAAGAAGGCCAAAAAATCGGCCGATGTTTAAGAATTACAGAAAAAGATATAAAAAAAGAAATAAAGGCCGTAAGAAAAACAAGAAATGGATAAATTAAAAATTGTTCTGGATACCAACATCATCATTTCAGCCACATTGACCGAAGGAGTTTCTTTTGAAATATTGAAATTATGGAGGAAAAAGATATTTAGTGTTATCACTACAGAAGAAATCCTAGCAGAGTATTGCTCAATTCTTTCTCGCGAAAATTTTTGCCTGCCTATCGCCATAATAAAAACAATAATTGATGAGTTTAAAAATAACTCTTTAGTCATAACATCCAAATCCCAATTAAATCTTATAAAAAACGACCCGTCTGACAATAAGTTCATAGAAACAGCGGTTGATAGTAAAGCAAATTTTATTGTTTCAGGTGATAATCATTTACTTGCGTTAAAAAAATACAAAGATATTATAATATTATCTCCAAGAAATTTTTTAGATGTGCTGGAGAGTGAAAACCCTTGAAGAAAAAATAGGTAAATGAGGATAAAAAAACATACAAGTTGTTGCGTTTTAGACTCGATTATTAGATAATGAATGCTAATCTAAAAAAGAAGGAGATTTTCTTGTTGGATAGACATAAAAACAAGCTCCTGATGTTCTTGGTTTTTCTGATCTTTATTTTGTTTTCTCCATCCGTTTTTGCGGCAGGCATCAACATCCCTTCAGGCTCAATTTTAAATTTAAACAGCGCAACTCTTTCCCTCCCTGGCTCTCTGACAATTGGAGGGACATTAGTTATGTCTTCGGGTAAGATAAATTTAAGTGGTGATTGGAATAATCAAGGGACTTTTACAGCAGGGACAGGAACGGTGTTTCTTGCCGGAGCTAGAGGTTCAACTCAAAATATTCTGGGGGAGTCCCGCTTTTATAACTTATCATGTGCAACCGCCGGAGTAATTTTAAAATTTGAAGCAGGTAAAGAACAGGCTGTTCTGCCTGGAGGGTTAATAACTCTGAAGGGGACGTCAAAAGACGACCCTCTTTATCTTAGAAGCTCAATAGACGGATCAAGCTGGCTGTTTGATCCCCTATCACAAGCAAATATCACCATATCTGCCGTAGATGTAAAAGACTCTACGAACAAACAAAACTTCTACATCGATCCGCCTGATTCTCAAGACAGTGGAAATAATATAAGGTGGTTTACTTCTACGACCGTAAACGGAACGATAACTCTTTTTATAAGCAGAGAAAACAATAATATAAAAATAAGCTGGGATCCAAGCGGACTCTCTTCCCCGCCGGATATTTACTTAATAACTGGCGATGGATCGGGAGCATACACAAATACCACTAATTTATGGGTCGCAATCACGGATACATCTGTTTCTGCCGATTTTGATATAACAAATATGCCCAACGGTTACATTATTCATAAAGACCAGGTTGGTGCGGGAACATCCGAAGCTTACTACAAAGGGTTGACGTCAGGATCAGAGAAAGAAACTACCCTTCCAACCGCGCAGGCGGTGGGGAAATTCAACCTACAGCTTCAACTAGGATTAAACAACCTTTCCGCAAATCCTTTAATTCCAAGCAATCTTGGCATTGATTCCGTCATAGGCACACAATTGCCAAACGGAACAGTCCTTTCTACCCGGGATCCTTCGGGAATCTGGCATCAGCCTGTATATGTTTCCGCGACCCAAAGCTGGTCATCAAATATTGAGCTTAAAACCGATTACGGTTTCTGGATAAATATTCCATCAGGAACGCCAACAATAACAATTGTCGGGAATGTTGCTGATTCCGAAAGGACAATTCCTTTATATTCAGGGTTAAATAACCTGCTTGGAAGTACCTATCCAATCCAGGCGGATTTAAACAGCAGTAAATTAGGAGATGCTTTGGGAACCTCCGGAGGAAAGTTGTCCGCCTATTCTGACGGAAGATGGAGGGAACCTGTATACGTAAACGGAGCCTGGTCAAGCTTGGATTATAAACTTCAGCCGGGTAAAGGTTTCTGGGTCAATAGATACGAATCAGGAGGAATAATTGAATGGAAATATCCAAAACTTTATTAGAAGACGGGAGGAAAATAAAATGAAAAAGAGAAAAACTGTTTTTAAGGCGGTGACTTTTTTAGTCTTGCTTGCATTTTCGGGCACAGCCTTTGCAAGCACATATTCAGCAAACGCAGGAATTGCAAATGATAATTCAAATAAATTATCTGACAAATTAGGCCGCGAAATGGAACAGGGATATCTAGTTGAATACATAAACTTAAAAAATGGTTATATTTATGGACCAACAAACGAAGCTGGTAGCGTGAATGGAAAGTATGAAGACGTAAGACCGGCTGTAAATATAGTAGATACTCAAGGACAACCTTTACATGATAGAGAAGTCGGTTATGATTCAACAGATGGAACTGCAATCATGCAAGAAGATGAACCTGTTATTGGAAAATTTTGGCATCAAGTAAGTGCCGATGGAACAACCACTCAAGCTTTTATTGTCCGCGCATGGGAAGGTAGCAATCCAACCAATGCGCAGTATTTTGGAGAATCGATAGTATTTTATTCACAGGATGACCCTATGCTTCCCCCTCTGAATACAAATTTGAACTCTTTTTCTACAATATTTCCAAAAGAGCCTCCGTCAATGCCAGGAAACTTTCAGGTAGACAATGAACAGGGATCGGGAAATACCGTCCCTCCACAAGTAGTCATATCTTTTGACTCTGTCCTTGGAGCAAGAAATTATCAAGTCCAATTGAGCCGTAACGGGGAGTTCGCTTCCACCGATCCAATAGATAATGATATTTTTGTGGATGATACTTCTTTTTATAAGGATCAATATCATTCTCTTTACATAGGATCCTCACTTGAAAACAAAACTCGAAGTTATAATCTTAATACAGACGATCAAACAAAAACAATTTACTGCCGTGTCAGAGCAATAAACAGCTTTGGTAATTCGGATTGGATAAAACAAAGCACAACTATTTCAAAAAATAGTGATCCGACAACTCCTGTTGCGGTAACAGATTTGCAGGCAACTCTGAACGGCAGTTCAATTACTTTAACATGGACAGCTCCATGGGACCAAAATGAATCGGGTGATGTCGCGGCATGCGCTTCATACGATATTAAGGTGTCGACAGAAGCAATTGTTGATGAACCGACTGATCCATTTAACCCAAGCCGCACAAATCCGGGCAAAAAAAGCACATGGGTCAAAGCGCAAAGCATAGACACATATTTTGCATCTACAATTCCTGCTCCTCAACTATACCCTGCACTGCAAACACTGACTATCCCAAATGTCGATACATCAAAAACTTACTATTTCGCAATAAAAGCGACAGATGCCGAACCTCACGTTTCTTACATTTCCAACGTTGCAGGTGTTGGTGCGCTGACCGCAGAACAGCCTCCGGTTATTGTTGTTAATCCAAATACTTTTGAAGTATCTTATGTTTTTGAAAAGACAGGAAATCTTGGAATCAATCAGTTTTCTATCCCCTTTGATGTTGTAACCTTTGAAGCAGCAGCAGGGCTTAAAAAACCAATTTCAAACATGCAGGAACTGGTAAATGCCATAACAGTTGAAGCGGGCTCAATAATAACAACAGTAGGCTGGTGGGACAAAACAAACCAGCAAATGGTTGGTTGGATCGATGTTAACAATACGCCAACAGCTCAAAACGGAGCAGGAACACTTAACAAAGAATTATTAACAAAAGACAAGGTTTATCAGATGTCGGTAACTCAAGGAGTTACATTTAAGTTGTCGGGGATCAGGGAATAGCCCTCACCCAGCTTCAGATAATTCGAGGACTTGTTGGTATTTAACCCTCTCCCTCAAGGGAGAGGGAAACGGGTAATTGGTGCAAAGATAAGGAATATATGAAAAGGCTGATAATAATTTTAATAATATTAGTCTTGCTTGTAGGTGCAAAAGCAGGAGCGGAGCCTCACGTCTTTGATGCTCTCTACTTTGTTGTCGGGAGTGTCACTGCTAATGGAACTCCTCCTTCACCAGTAGCCGGAAGAAAAGTTGTTTTTTACAAAGACTCCCCTGCCACAGCAATAGAAGCAACTATAGATTCTAATAATAAATTTGTTTTAAATATTTATGACAACCTGATGATCCCGATTGATCCCGCCTCAACATATTATGTCGCAATAGAAAAAGATAATAATAATTGGGGAGCTGACCCTATCCCGGTAACGTTAAAAGCAGAAGGATGGAATAATGTCAATATAATCTTATATGATCAAACCATAGTTGCAGATACAACTCCGCCAATAGTAAAAGTCGAATCTCCAAATGGTGGAGAGGAATGGCAAGCTTATTCAAATTACAACATAATTTTTACATGTGAAGATGAATCTGACATAAAAGAAAATTCCGCAAATCTCTATTATTCATTAGACAATGGGAATATGTGGACTGAAATAGCAACAGGGCAAACAACGAATACGCCTTATTCTTGGAAAGTGCCAAATATCCCTACAACACAAGCAAAAATTCGCGTAGAAGTACAAGACAATTCACCCAATAAAAACATCGGAACAGATGAATCTGATGCTGTCTTTACTATTAATTCAGCCAATTACATTCCTCTTTATATTTCAAGAGGAGCAGACACTTTTAACGCTTCCATATTATTAACCTGGGAAACAGAGACAACTACCGATCCTGTTTTTTATATCCTCACAGGTGAAGGATCAGGTGTGTATACCGATTTAGCTTCAAGTTGGATAAAACTTAACGGGACAAACGGATTTACAATAGACTATCAGAACAAAACAGCCATTTATACAAATCAGGTCGGAACCGGATATTCGGAGGCTTATTTTAAAGCCCTCTATCCCGGAGCAGAAAGTGAAAAAGATACTCTACTGCCAACAGCTACGGCAGTTGGAAAAGTCAATATCGATATTCCAAAAGATCCTTCACAGCTTGAATTGGCAGCTTTGCCGTTAATCCCGGCTAATTACAACATTGATTCGGTCATAGGCAAACAATTTGGGACAGGACAGGCAGAAGTTTGGGGATTTTATAACGCCCCTCTTAATAAATGGGGGAGCGAGTATTATAACGGCTCAACATGGTCAGGAAGCCTTCCTGACCATGAAATGCCTCCTGATAGAGGATATTGGATAAAATCAAAGACAGAGGCAAAGACTATTACGATTGTCGGATATGTCCCTGTCCAGGATAGAACAATGACCTTTAGCTCCGATGAATCGCTCTTCCTATATGGCAATTCGTATCCCAAAACAACCGCATGGGAAACAAGTGGATTATCTGATGTTTTAATAGAAAAAGACAAAATTTGGCAGTGGAATGGGGATAGTTGGGAATCAAAAATATATCTTGGGAATAATCAATGGGGAGGAGCAGATACATCAGGACTCCTCTTCAAACACGGATTCTGGATAAATAAACAACCAAAAGCTGATACATGGATTTATAAAAAACCATATTAGCTAATTAAAGGGGGAAATAATTATGTGGAAATTAAAAAAATTCAAATGGAGGTTTCTATTCCTGCTCTTAATTTATCTGCTCAGTATAACATCAGCCGCTTTTGCGGGAAGCATTTCATTTAGAGCCGGATATTTGCCTCAAAATTACAGTACAACTTTTGATCTGGGGTTATCAGGGTTAACAAGTGTTTACAACTCAAGCAATCAAGCGCTTTCTGTCGGCAACAACGTTGAAGCTTATTGGGTGGGGCCAAATGGAAATATTAATGATCCGGGTTCCTCTTTAAATGACGATATACTAATCCCGACAACAGACAATAAAGTAGGAAATGATAACGATACATGGAATAGTTTTACAAGCCAAGCCGGTAAATTTTATCATGAATTTGATTTAAGAAGCGCGAACATAACATCAGGGGATAACATATATGTCAGAGTTTGGGAGGGCGCTATAAACTTCGGAGAGAGTAACATTATAAGCGTTGCCTATCAAGAAGAAACAGGAACTACCCCATCCGACCATAGCCTGATTACGACCGGAGATAATAACGGAACAACAACTCTTCTTACAAATGGAGCAACCCCTATCCCTCCAACACTCGGAACAATAACAGTAAACGCCGCATCTTCAGGAGGAAATCCTCCTCCTTCTATTGTAATTAACTGCAGGTCATCAGTTCACGGAAGATGGTATGAATTTGAGGTAAGCAATCCTGCTGATACCGACCAAGGACCCTTTACTTATACTTATAGATCAGCAAACAGCGACAATCTTAAACATGTCGCTGACATAAACACAACGGGAATAAAATCAAGCGGAACTATGACTCTCGGACAAACAGACGACACAAAATGGATAAAAGTAAGGGCTCGCGCGGTCAATGACTATGGGGCTAGTAATTGGACAGAGAGTAGCTCGATGCAAATTCCGGAAACGCCGGATTCAAACAATCCGATAGCGATAACAGATTTAACACTCTCAAAAAATGACAGGTCTATAACATTAAAATGGTCTGCGCCTTATGATTTGGATAAATACAACCAGAAGACAACCTGCATGGGATATGACATAAGGGTCTCAACAGAAGCAATAGTTGGAGAAATCGCAAATCCATTTAAAGAAGGAGAAACAAACGCATCAAACACTAATACATGGGATAATGCATCATCAATATCAACCTACTTTATGAATGAACTCGGCAAAGATTTTCAACTTTCCAACCCTCAGGCATATGGCAAGTCGGAATCATTGACTATTTCCAACATAAATACAGATGGCAATTATTTCTTCGCGATAAAAGCCAAAGACTCCGGAAACAAATGGTCTTACATATCAAATATTGCTGGAACCCAAATAGGAGAAGCAAAAGTAGCAGAACCTGAAACAGTAACCTACACTTTATCTTATGAGGCTGGTGGATTAGGAATTAATAATATCTCGATTCCCTTTTCCACTCCATTTAATGATCCGAGCAACGTAATAACATTACTCGATCTGGTAAATTTTATAAATGAAAAAGCAACAGCCAAGATTGTCTTTGCCGTAGGATGGTGGGACGGACAGCAGATGAAACCTGCCGGTTATGAAATAAAATATAGCAGCACAGGATCTATTGATTCTGTAACAGGAACAAACACAGCTCCGGATATATCGGCAGCTCCTATTATAAAAGATATGCCCTATCAGATATCTGTAACAAAAAATGTAAAATTCAGTATAACAGGAACCAGATAGAAGGATGGCAAAAAGGATTTGACTTGAAATGTTAAAGATTGTCAATAAAATAATATTTAGTATTACAATAGCAATTTTCTTGATTGCAAGTGGCAATTTAGCTATTGCCGGAGTCCCTTATACAGCCATTTATTGGGTTGACGGCAAAATATTGCCTCCGACTGACGGGGCAAAAGTATCAACAAATGACAGGATTGTAATTCTTTATGAAACTACAACTGAAGCCGGTTACGCGGATGATTTTTCAGGCCCTTCCGGACTTTCAGGCCGCAGCGGCGAATTTATGATGAATGCCATGGAAGACTGGAGAATGGAGATAAAACCCGGAAAATATAAAATTTCAGTAGCAAAAGGATCTGACAATTATGGAGTAGATCCTACTGATATTACAATAACAGGCAAAGGTTATGATACAGCTCCCGATTTAGTCTTGGCAAAAGGGGCAGGAATTACTCCTCCCGGAACAAAACCGTTTAACCCTCCGCTTGCAGGAGAAGTTCCCGTCATAGAAAGCATTAAATTCAACAACAGGCTCTATCAACCAAAACTTATTGACAACAAGTATGAATTCATAGTTTCCAACCAGCCAAAAATAGATGTGAAAGTAACCGCTGGAAACATAGGCATAGACACATCAACACTATCTATATTACTTGATGAAGGAACAGCCAATGAAGATAATATTCCCATTATGGAAGATAACATTACAACAAAAGTCGGAGAAAATAATCCCGTAGAAGTTGATTATACACTTAATTTCGTGGACGAAGCAAAAACACTCACTTACGGTAAACATACTCTTGAATTCTTCGCTGGAAACTCCATAGGAACAACAAGTGAAATAGCTGTGGTTTCAGCTCTAAGCGGTGACGTAAAAATCATAGGGGAAGTACTTGCGTATCCATCACCCATACACCTATCTATTGATGAGAAAGTAACTCTCCAATACGGATTATCAACCAATGCTGACATAGATATATATATTTTTGACATAACGGCAAAAATTGTAAAAAAACTATCTTTTACCGCCGGCTCTCAAGGAGGATCAGCAGGAGGAACAGCAAATCCCAATAAAGTTGAGTGGAACTTAATGTCTGACCAGGGATATAAAATAGGGTCAGGCATTTATATATGGAACATCGTAGATAAAAACAAAAGCAAAATTATTGGAAAAGGGAAATTAACAACAGCTCCATAAACCCCGACAATCATAATCGGGGTGAATTTCTTCCCTGTCCATGCAATTTTTTTAGGTTATATTACGAAAGGATCATTGAATCCTCACAAAAGGCTTGGTATTATATAAAGTGTGCTATATGAATCCTAAAAGATTTTTTTTCATAATATTATTTGCTCTGGCAGTAATTCTGTCTCAAGCCCCATTATATGCTGCCACACATATAGTAACAAACTGCTCAAATGAAGGGACAGGATCTCTTAGACAGGCTATTCTCGACGCGCAGGACGGGGATGAAATTGTTTTTAATATTACAGTACAGGAAGCGGGCTACGCTAAAAAAATCACCGATCTCAATGGCTACGGTCTTGTCACAAATGAGGTGGCTGGAGCAAGCTGGTTTAGAATATTGCTCCAAACTGATATTGCAATTAATAATAAAAATAATATCTCAATAAAAGGATCAACACAACCAAACACGGAATCAAACAATCCTTATGGTCCAAGAATAGAAATCGTAAGAAATTCGTTTTATTCTCCATATTCAGCTTTCAACTTAAGCTCTTCCTCAAATTGCACAATTGAGGGGTTTGCGATAGGCGGGTTTTATAACTCAAACATAGCAGGAGCCCCAGCGGCAATAAAAATAACAGGCGGTGGTTATAACCATATCTATGGTTGTTATTTAGGGGTGACTGCTTCAGGAGAAGGGACTCTTCAATCTTATGTTTCCACATCTTATAAATCAAATTACTATGGCCTTTATATTTCTCAATCAATCTACAACACCATAGGAGGAGATACTGTATCACAAAGGAATATAATTTCAGGAAACCAGAATTCAGGCATTTTTATTACTACTAATTCAACAAGCAATGAAATAAAAGGAAATTATATCGGAACTAATTATTGGGGAGAAAAAAGTTTAAAAAATGGGTCTTCAGGTATCTCTATATCGGCAAATTCTTATTTTACTTTAATAAAAGGAAATTTGATCTCGGGAAACAGCAGTAATGGGATAAGTGTCAACTTGGTTGACACTACTTATTTATTAAATAACATCATAGGCCTTTCTGCTTCGCAAACATCTGCAATTCCAAATTCTTACGGGATATCTATTCAAGGCTCATCTACTACCGGAAGATATTGTGTAATAAAAAACAATACGGTTTCAGGAAATACTTCTTATGGTATTCAATTATATAGATGCTCAACTGTTGAAGTAAAAGGGAATTTTATCGGGACAGATTCATCAGGAAATACTCCTTTTCCAAATGGGTCTGGTCTTTATCTTAATGGAACACAATATTCTACAATTGGAGGCACCACACCTGAAGATAAAAACATAATATCAGGAAACAGTAACTTTGGAATTGTTTTAGGAGAGACAAACTGCAATAGTAATGAAGTTCTAGGCAATTACATAGGGGTAAATAAAAATGGAGATACAGCAATTCCAAATGGGAACAAAGGGATCTTTTTTAGCACTTATTTTCCAAAAAACAATATAATAAAAGGAAACATTATCTCCGGGAATTTACAGGAAGGTATTCGCGTATATCAAGCTTCATATAATATCTTTTCAGAAAATTACATAGGAACAGACAAAAACGGAACCACTGCAATACCAAACGGCATGCAAGGAATTTCTATTGCAGGGAATAACATATCACTTGGAAAGAGCAATACGATAGAAGGAAATATCATTTCAGGAAATTTACAGGAAGGCATTTATTTAAATGCAGCTCCCTCAAATTTTATTTACGGGAATTATATAGGTATAGATAAAAGCGGAAGTTTAAATTTAGCAAATGGTTATTCGGGCATATATTCCACGGGACAATTAAATATAATAGGGCCAAACAACACAATCGCATATAACGGAAGCCGCGACGGGGATTATGGAATAGCAATAGATACTGCTTTTTATAATACAATAAAAGAAAATTCCTTGTTTTCAAATTATGACAAGGGAATTGCTTTAATAAATAACGGAAATACTGGGATCGCCTATCCTATAATAACCTCTTCAAAGTATTACGCCTCTACAGGAACAACCATTGTCCAGGGAACTGCACCTGCAAATGCAACAATAGAAGTATTTTTAACAGAAGCTGTTCCCGATTTAAGCGGTCAAGGTGAAGGTAAAACATATCTTGGAAAAACAACCTCCGATGCAAATGGCAATTGGTCAATCGAGTTATCCAACCCTTCATTAAATGTAGGAAGCAACTTATGCGCAACTGCGACAAGTTCAAACGGCAATACTTCAGAATTTTCTATAAATAATGAAACAATCCTTTATACTGAACCTGGCGAAGATACAACCCCACCCTCTATTTCAATTTCAAATCCAAACAGCGCCACAAAATTAAAAGGAGGGGTTTCTTCTAATATAACATTTATTATAGAAGACGCTTCAGGCATTGAAAATGGAACAGCCGCTTTTTATTATAAAATCGGAAGTGGAGAATGGATATTAATTGCCGCAAATCAATCAGAAATCTCACCTTTTACATGGAGTAATATTCCGGCAATAACAAGCGATCAGGTAAAAGTAAAAATAGAAGCTTATGATGCCGCGCCAACCCATAATCTTGGTACAGGAGAAAGCGAAACCTTTACGATAGACTCAACAGCTCCAACTGTTTCTCTTATACAACCAAACGGAGGAGAAACATTAACATCAAATACAGTTTATTCTGTGCAATGGACAGCAGAAGATATTCAATTTACACCATCTGCAAATTTATTAATTAATCTGTACTATTCTATAGATAGAGGAACAAGTTGGACAGCTATACAAAATGGGACGGGAATTTTAAATACAGGGTCAATCCTTTGGGCTGTTCCAAATTTAGAAACAGATGAAGCTAAAGTAAAAATAGAAGCTATTGATGGTGTCGGCAATATAAACACAATTGAAAGCGGCAGTTTCACCATAAAATCGAACAATTCGCCATTAGTGCAAATTAGTTCTCCCTCCCCATTAACAAAATGGCGCGGCGGGACTAATCAAAATATAACATACAGAGCGGACGATTCTTCCGGATTAAAATTAAATTCAGCTTCCATATATTATTCAACAGGTGAAACATGGATACAAATTGCAACCAATCAGCCTGTCTTTTCGGCAACAAATACAAGTTATAGCTGGACAATTCCTATAATATCAACACTGGAAGCAAAGATACGGGTAACGGTTGAAGATATTTATGGAAATCTAGGAATAGGAGAAACACCTTCTTTTATAATAGATTCACAAGTTCCATCGATAAATATAATAACTCCAACATCACAAACCTTGTGGAAAGGGGGAGTTGCCGAAAATCACTATATAGAATGGATCTCTTCAGACAATTTTGCTTTGGCAGCAAACTCTACAAATATTTATTATTCATTAGATGGAGGAAATACTTATTTACAAATTGACTCAAATATTAGTAATACAGAAAGTTATAATTGGATTTTTGGATCAATAACCACAACCGAAGCCAGAATAAAAATTGATGTCAAAGATGAAGTTGGAAATATAGGCACAAAAGAAAGCGATAAATTTATAATCGATAGCCAACCACCAGCGGTTCCTTTTTTACGTTCACCAGAAAATAATTCTTTTACAAGAAACAATCTTACTACGTTAAGTTGGGATCCACCAATAATATGGGATGTTTCAGGGATAAAAACCTATGATATTTTTTTAAACCAGCTTTTAGTTGCAACTGTAAACGGCGATACTACAGACTTTACATTTTCCTTGCCCCTAAGTGATGGGGTATATTCTTGGGAAATCAGGGCTACCGATGGTGCCGGAAACATAGGGGGTTTAAGTGATAAGTGGGTTTTTACAATTGATACGATAGTTGAGCCTCCTTCTTTAAAGTTCCCGCCAAACGGATCAAGATTTAATACCATCCCGACTCTTTCCTGGGATGAAGTTTCAGATCCCTCAGGCATTGAAAACTATGAGGTAAAGATAAAGGGTCTTTCTTTTTTTACCGTAAACAATACTCCTGATTTTGTGCCATCAATCAATTCAGATGGTGTGTATACATGGTCTGTAAGCGCGATAGATAAAGCAGGAAATCAAAGTGTTTTTTCAACGTTTTGGACTTTTACTTATGATCAAACGTCTCCACAAACAATAATTAATAATCCAACTGCCAATTCTGTTTTTGCGGGAAATCAGGCATATAAAATAGAATGGATAACGACAGATAATATTTCCAATCCGGAGAATATTGGAATTAATATATATATTACTTATAACGACGGACAATCATGGACAAAAATAAATAATGATACAGAAAACAATGACGGTCTATTCGCATGGGCAACGCCACTTGGCATTTCCACGGACAAAGCAAGGGTTAGGATTGACGCAACAGATGAGACTTTCAACATTTCTACCCGTGAGGGAGAAAATTTTATAATTGACAGTGAAGCCCCGATTATAACGTTAAAAGCACCAATTGATGGGATATTAACAAATAACAATATGCCAACCTTTCAATGGAATGCGGCGTCTGATGCCTTTTCTGAAATATCACAATATGGCCTTATAATAGACTTAAAACTAGTCGCAACAATAAATAGCGGAACAACAAGTTATATCCTGCCTACAGCAATAAATGACGGGAATTACAAATGGGCAGTCAACGCTTCCGATTCTGTAGGGAATGTAGGCACCAGTGAAGAGTGGAGCCTAATGATAGACTCTACTCCGCCATTTATGCCCAATTTAATATACCCAACCAACAATCAAATAATCTCTTCAGCTCCAAAGTTATCCTGGAGCGGAGCCACTGATAATTTGTCAGGAATTGCAAGTTACGAAGTTTCCATAAATGGCTCTTTAGTTATACTCGGAAATACAACAGATTATCAATCAACTCTATCTGATGGCTCATACACATGGAAAGTAAGAGCCAAAGACAGGGCTGGAAATTGGGGCAATTATTCCAGCCTCTGGACATTCACGATTGACGGCACTCCGCCTGACATTACAGGAATAACATTAAAAGATAAAACTACAGGAAATACACAATACAGCAATGAATTAACTGTTTCTGTCGAAGCAAACGGAGTTGCCGGCGACCCTGTCTACATGAAAATGGCAAGAACTGATGCAGAGCTTATTGCCGCAGCATGGATCCCCTACTCTCAAAATTTTAAATATACATTCAGCACGGGAGATGGAACAAAAACGCTTCTGTATAAGCTAAAAGATGCTGCTAGCAATGAAAGCAACACCGTACAAGACTCTATAATCGTAGACACAACCCCTCCCACCATTGTTATCTACAATCCTATTTTAAATGAAGAAATTACAGGAGGGACAGACTATCAAATAAAATGGCAAGCAAACGACGAAATTTTTAATAACTCGGCATCACTTGCTGTTAATGTTTATTATTCATTAAATAACGGAATAAATTGGATCTCATTACTTAGAAGCGATACTAACGATAATATGTTTTCGTGGAACCCTGTCCCTAACCAAGAGACAACTACTGCAAAAATCAGGATAGAAGCCATAGATGGAATGCAAAATATGGCAACAGCAGAAAGTGGAAATTTCACGATCAAAAAAGATGAAGGCTATGTCCCTTCAGGGCCTTTAACTATTTCAATAGAAAGAGCAGCTGATTCAGTTAAAAGCGCTATTAAAGTATCATGGCAAGAGACAGGAGATGAAATAACTCCTGATTTTTATATATTGACAGGGACAGGATCCGGCGCTTATACCGAGGATCCAAACAGTTGGAGGATAATTTCTTCCTACGGAGGAGATTTTAAAATTGATGATACTAACAACTATTTAATTCATGAAAATCAGGTAAGAGACGGAGACGTAGAAGTATACTATAAGGCTCTTTATAAAGGGACGCCTAAAAACGACCTAACATCAGCAGTTGCTGTTGGAAAAATAAATATTACTCTGGAAGCTTCTTCATCATACGCAAAATTGGCAGTAATCTCTCTTCCTCTGATTCCAACCGATACATCAATCGCAAAAGTTCTGGGAAATCAATTTGAAGGGGCTGGAGGAAATGACTTTACAACTGCTGACTATATCTATACTTTGGAGCCAGGAGAAACAACTCCACAGTCTTTTTATAACGGGAGCTCATGGCAGGGAAAATTAACAAACATCTATTCTGACAAAGGTTATGTTTTTATAACCCAAGGAGGCCATCCTGCAAGGACAATAACAGTTGTCGGCGCGGTCGCGCAAACAAGCAGATCAATCTCCATAAAGCGAAAAAATTATACAGGATTAAATTTGCTGGGAACAGCATATCCTGTTTCTGTCTTTTTACAGCCTGATAACACAAGATTGTCGGAAACAGCACCAAAACAAGGAACAGGCTTTGATAACGCGGATTATGTTTATACTTTTGAGACAAATTCCGCGCCTCAGGCTTTTTATAATGGGTCAAACTGGTCGGGGAAACTGGATAAATTTAAAATTGGGAAAGGTTATGTTTACATAAAACAGGTAGACGGAGAGGTTAATTGGACATATCCAAAACCGTATTAGCCCTCACCCGATTTTCAGGTAATTTGAGGGTTTATAGGAATAAACCCTCTCCCAAAGGGAGAGGGAATTAAGGAGGAATGAGTAAAATGTTTAAACAAAAATATTTCAAAAAGAAGGTGGATTGGGTTTTAATTATGCCCGCTCTTTTTCTTTTATTGATAAACTCGACATTTGCGTCCAGTACTTTTGATGTGGGCTATACTTCCTCAAGTTCTTATTTTTGCAAAGATTCATTATCGGGGCCAAATACGGCAATAGATTCTCTTATTCAAATCGTCCTTTTAGATAGCGCGGACGGCATTATCTATGGGCCTTCATTATCAGGAAGTGTTGCGACCGAACACCATGAGGTTTTAACCTCTGCTTTAGGTATAACGAACGGAGATAAAATGGGTTACGATACAGTCGGTTCATCTGAACCTGTGCAAGGACAAGCCGGACATTTTTTTCATCAAAGGCAGGCAACTGCGCCTGACAATAAATGGTATATAGCACGGGTATGGAATAGTTTAAATACTCATTTTGGAGAGTCCTACCCTTTCCAGATAAATTTTAATTTTGAAAGCTCGGATATTAATTATCAGTATTTTGAAGAAGATATTTTAGCAATACTGCCAAAAGCAGCTCCAGTATTTACTGTAAATGATATAACAGCTGAAGCAACAAGAGGATCAGGTTCTACGTCTCCATCAATAACAGTAAAAGGTAAAACAACATTGGGAACAAGATTTTATGAGTTTGAAATATATAAAGGGGGGACACTTTACAAGAAATCATCGCTCGGATATAAAGAGTCTCACCACACAGCTTATTATAACAACAGTACTACTTATAATATTGACAATACCTTTGTATTGTCATCAGGCGATGACAACCAAGCCTATACTTACAAAGTTACTCTTGGCAATAGTTTTGGTTTAACTACTGTGGAAGGAACGGTTTTTGTTCCTGAAAATCAGGATCCTTCCACCCCTTGGGCGGTAACAGACCTTAAATCTGAGGCAAATGACAGGAGTGTAACATTAACATGGTCAGCTCCTTATGATACAGACAAAACAGGGACAGAGACTTCATGCTATGAGTATTTAATAAATGTATCGACAGAAGCTATTATAGATAGCCCCGCAAATCCTTTTAATGACAAAAATACAAACCCTCAAAAAACAACAACATGGAATAATACAAAATCGGTTCTTGATTATTTTTCTACAGTTTCAGAGATACCATCTCCCGGAAATTTCGGAACAAAACAAACTATCACTATTTCCAATATAGCTACAGATGAAACTTATTATTTTGCAATAAAATCAAAAGACGCAGTTGGAAATGAATCATACATTTCAAATATAACGGGAGTCAAAATAGGTGAATACAAAGCTACAGAAAAAACGCCCGAAACAGTTACATATAAACTAGTCTTTTCAAAAGATGTTGGCCTGGGGATAAATACAATATCAATCCCTTTTGATCCTTTTAATATGGTTCTGGAAAATGGCGCGTCAAATTTAACTTTATTGGGCTTAATAGAAACAATCAACAAACAGGCAAACGCAAACGTTGTATATTCTATAGGTTGGTGGGATATAACAAGAATGGATGCTGCAGGCTATGAAATAAAATATAGTAATTCAGGGGTATTAAACGATTTTGCAGATATAACTCCAACTACAGGATTGGGAGATTTGAGGCAGGCGCCCCCAAACATTATAAAGGACCAGCCATACCAAATATCGGTAATAGAAGAAAAATCATTTAAATTGACAGGGTATAGATAAAAGTGAAGTAATAAATTATGAACTTTTTTACAATAAATAAAATTTTAACCAAGCTTATGATAGCAGTGTTACTGTTATTCATCGGGTTTGTTACATTTTCAAATGCCCAAACAGTTTATAACCCGTTTTACTTTGTAGACGGCAAAATACTGCCTCCGATACAAGAAACAAATGTATCTACAGAAGAAAGAACTGTTATCTTTTATCAAACAACCTCAGAAGCAGGTTATGCTTCTGATATATCCGGCAATAAAGGCCGTTCGGGCCGTAACGGAAATTTCATGCTAAACATAATGGAAGACAAAAGAATGAAAATAATCCCCGGTGAATATAAAATCGCGGTCGTTAAAGGAGAAGATGGTTATGGGTCAAATCCCGTCAACATAACAATAACAGGCAATGGCTATGATACATCTCCAGATTTAATCTTAGCCAAAGATACAGGGATAACAAGTCCCACACCACAACCTGCCCCCTTTGAAGGAGAAGCGCCTGTAATAGAAAGCATAAGATTTGATGGAAGATTATATCAGAAAAATCTTATTAATAAAGAATATGAATATATTGTATCAAAGAATCCTATAATAGAAGTTAAGGTTACTGCAGGAAATACAGGGATTGACATATCAACGCTTGCAATGTCAGAAGATGCAGGCTCGGTTGTAGGACAATATTATAAAATAACAGACGACCAAATAATAACAAGAGTCATGGGAACAAACAATCCTGTAGAGGTAACCTTTGCTTTTGATTATAAAGCAAAAAACAAAGAACTTTCAAGCGGAGCCCATACCTTTAATTTTGAAGCAGGTAATTCTGTAGGAACAACAAGCGAGTCTGCGACTGTAAAAATAATGGCCGGAGATACTGAAATAATAGGGACCCCGATCGCATTCCCCTCTCCTTTCATATTAAAAGAAGATACCAAAGTCACCCTTCAGTATGGATTATCAGATGATGCTAACATTGACATCTATATATTTGATATAACCGCAAAAGTCGTCAAAAAACTTTCTTACAATGCCGGAACCCCTGGAGGATCCGCAGGAGGAACAGCTAATCCAAATAAAGTCGAATGGGATCTTATCTCTGATTTTGGGTATAAAATAGGCGCAGGCGTATATTTATGGCATATAATAGATAGAGACAGAAATAAAATCATAGGAAAAGGTAAACTCGCGATATACCCGTAGTTTTTATGCTTCCCCGTTTGATTCTTCCCCATGCAAGTTTTTATCATCTAAGCCCGATAGTATCTGTGAAGAGAATAAAGTGTCGTTTCCCTGTTTTTTCCGACACTTAAATAAATAAAAAATTTAGCAGCACGCTTTTAAAAACAGGGCGTGCTGTCCCTTTTAAAGGGGAGATAGGAGAAAAAAAGATGATAAACAAAAAAATTATGGGGAGGGGAAAGATTGTAGTTCTTGCTATTGCGCTTATTTTTCTTTTGGTCAGAATAGCTTCTGCAGCAGCCGCGCCGGATCCTACAAGGATATCGATAGGAGCAAGAGTGTTAGGACTTGGAAGCGCTTGTATGGGATTAGATGGTGATGCCAACAGTATATATAGTAACCCTGCAAATTTATCCTCAATAGATTATTGGCAAATAGCCAGTATGTCAGGAAACTTACTTGAAGAATATAATTATTTCAGCTTGAGCGGCATATATCCTACAAAATACGGTAAATTTGGCATTGGGATTGTAAGTTCAAATATTGGAGGAGCTATTCCAACCAAAGTAGAAGAGTTGTCTGATCCTTCGGACCCAATTTATGTGGAAGACACTTCTTTAAGCAACATGGGATATTATAACAATGTTCTGCTTATGTCATACTCCAACAAATTAGAAGGGATATTATCTTTTTATCCAATAAAAAGATTAGTAATGAACACTCCATGGATGAATGACATAGATTATGGTATGAATTTCAAAATATTTAGTGTAGGGTTATCCGGAGGAGGACTTTCAAACACTTCGGGAAGCGGAACAGAAATAGATTTAGGGATAAAAGGCAAAACGGCTATTAAGGGTTTATCATATGGCGCTACTATTAAAGATATGCTTCCCGCTTCATTAGGCGGAAAATTAACATATCCAAACGGTTGGGAAGAATCATATCCAGCAGTTTTGAAAATGGGCGTGGCTGCAAATATCTTGGGCGAAGAAAATGCCATGCAATCATTTAATAATCAGGACTTAAAAGTTTTGCTTGATATTAATATGTATCCCAAATTATCGGTTCCGGCTTTATATAAACTAGGAGTTGAATGGAGTCCTATAAATTTATTGTCAATTAGAGCGGGTATTGACCAAGCTATGGTCGGAGGAAACGTTAGCAATGATCTAACTGCTGGAATTGGCGTCAATTTCAAAGGCTTCAGATTTGATTATGCTTACCATCAATTTGAGGGGGCCTATGGCGTAGACAATCATTTCTTCTCATTAAACTATGGACTTATTCCTCCGCCAAAAGAAGATAAAGATTATATAATCATTATAAAACCATCTCCAACATCAATAACACATGATTACAAAGTTAATGTAGTAGGAAAAGTCCATCCAGATGTCGGATCCGCCAAGATAAATGGGACATGGATAAGTATAGATAAAGACCTTAATTTCAATGTAGAAGTGCCATTTGCTCTTAAAAAGAACACCTTATGGGTCCAAGCATACAGCAGAAAAGGAGAACTCTTAGAGACAGAAAAATTAAGAGTATTACGATTGGTTTCATATCCTGATGTAACTTCTGATTATTGGACTTATGATCCAATAAGTTATATAGGAACTTTAGGAATAATAAAGGGTTATCCTGACGGGACTTTTAAACCTGAAGGATATATTACAAGGGCAGAACTTGCAACTCTTCTTATAAGAGTTACACAAAATGGAGAAGTTCCAGCTCCTGCAAAGGTATCTTTCTCAGATTTTACTGCAAAACACTGGGCAGCAGGATTTATTGAACAAGCCGCGAAACTAAACATAGTCAAAGGTTATCCCGATAAAACATTTAAGCCGAAAGCAAACATAACACGAGCTGAAGGACTTGCAATGATTACAAGGTTTGGCAAGGTTGAACAAGAACCATATGATAAAGTGTTATTTAGGGATGTGGATTCTAACCACTGGGCGGCAAAAACAATAGCGGGAGCATACAAAGCTGACATGTTGCAATATTTGAGAGGGAAACCTTTTGACCCCAACAAAAAGCTTACGCGAGCAGAGGCTGTAGAGCTTATTTCAAAAACAGCTCTTGTCAAAGACAAAATTAATACCCTTTTAGATTTTGAGACCGGTTATGAAACTGAAATTAATCCACTATACGCAAATGTAATTCAAAGATAAAAAATTGAGGCAATAACAAAATAATGTTGTTGCCTCATTTTACCCCTGTTTTTCATCCGATTATTACGGCTTTCGCACCCTTCGACAAGCTCAGGGTGACACAATTATATAGTTCGCTGTCATCCCCTTTTGCAATTTGTCATCCCCGCAAAAGCGGGGATCCATCTTAACCCCGATTATCATAATCGGGGTTGTTTTTTGAGAAATAGATTCCCGTTTGCACGGGAATGACTATTTTGCAACAAACCCCTTTTTCATACTAGCCCCTTTTCATTATATTAGCTATAATACAGACAATTAATTTAAGGGGGCTTTAAATGAAAAAATCATTTATCTACTTATTGCTTGGAACTTTTCTTCTTTTTTTTATTTATCTTAATTTTGCTACAGCGGAAAACGTCGATGTTATTTTAGACAATAATGACGCAGCCAGTTCTTTTCAAATTAAAAACTTAGACAAAACAACTGTAGCCAGTATTGATGCAACGGGAAATATTACCGCAACTGGAACAGTTGACGCTCAAAAAGGGGTAAAATATCCTGACGGAAATATACAAACAGAAGCATATCTAGGAAGCAACAATCTGCCAAACAATAGCGGATGGATAAAAGGCGGAGGCAGAGTGACGCTAGAAGCAATTGAAGATTATGTTGGCATTGGTACAGATAATCCATTAACGCACTTGGATGTTGTCGGCTCTACGCGTATTACTTTAACTCCGTATCATAATAAGAATGTTTTCAGTATAGAAAAAATAGATACTCAAGATAAAAGATCAAGTGTTTTAAAATTTGATTCTTCTATAGAAGATTTACTCATTGATAAAGATGGCGTTTTAGGATCAGTCGGCATTGGACTTGCCTCCCCATCTTCAAAATTAACGGTGAACGGGACGATTGAAACAGTTGGAATTGGCGGCATTAAATTTCCTGACGAATCAATACAGACAACAGCAAGCGGTTGGACAAAAAAAGAAAATACTCTTATATTAACAACCTCTACCGATAAGGTCGGCATTGGGACAACAAATCCTACCGCAAAGTTATCGGTAAAAACAACATTAAGCGAAGGAGGAGCCGCTATTTTTGGTGCCGAAGACAATATTGCTTCGGGAGACTATGCAGTTGCAATCGGAAAGGGAACTCAAGCTCGGGGAAATGCTTCTCTCGCTTTAGGAATAAACACTAAAGCATTGGCTGATTATACAATAGCTTCTGGAGGAAATACTGTAGCGGATGGACTTTATAGCTTTGCACATGGCTATTATACATCTGCAACAAAACAAGGCTCTCTTGCTTTTGGCCAATTTACATCAGCAGACGCTACAAACGCAATGGTATTAGGGGGTGGCATTTCGGCAACACAAAGGCTATTAAATAATCAGCCAGATTCCTTAATGATAGGTTTTTTCTCTAACATTCCAACATTTTTTGTAGGTTCCAGCGAAGGAAAAGGAACAACCGGCAATGTAGGAGTCGGCACGACAGAAACAGCCTATAAATTAAATGTTGCGGGAACCGTTGATGCTCAAGGAGGAGTCAAATTCCCTGATGGCAATATTCAGACAATAGCGTATCAAGGTGGTAGTGCCACAGTTGGTGGCGGATGGGTAGCCGCAAATTCAGTAGTTCATTTAGAATACGCAACCAATAGAGTCGCAATAGGAAGTAATGCAATAGAGTCGGAATCAAAACTAGCTGTTGATGGAATAATAGAAACAACTGGCGGCATTAAATTCCTCGACGAATCAATACAAACAATTGCGGCAACCCCTCTGCCAACAGGATCTACTAATAACACATTAAGACACAATGAAACAGATTGGATTAGCAATAGTTTTTTATCCAATAATGGAACCTTTGTTGGAATAGGAAGTCCAACTCCAGCGCAAAAACAAAATTATGCTTTAGCTGTAGCAGGAACAATTGAGGCTCAAAAAGGAATAGAATTTCCAGACAAAAAAATCCAAAGCAGAGCCTATCTTGGAGAATCGGATAGCGGGTGGATTAAAGGGAACAACAATGTTACAACAGAATCTTCGACCGCAAAAGTCGGAATAGGTGACACTAGAAATAGAACTATGCCCGCAAAATTGAATGTTTTTTCCGATACTGGTAACGGAGGTGCTGCTGTCATAGGTAATTACTTAAATACTACGGAAGGTGATTATTCTATAGCTATAGGAGACCAAACTAAGGCAAAAGGGAAAGGATCTTTTTCAGCTGGTGGGTTTACACAAGCAAAAGCCGACTATTCAACTGCACTTGGTCATTACACAACAGCCGGAGGATACTACTCCACAGCCATGGGATGGCTAACGTCTGCAGAAGGAATAGCATCAACAGCTATGGGGTTTCAATCAAAGACAACAAATGATAATGCAACCGCAATTGGTTACAGAGCAAAAGCTTTAGGTTTTTGTGCAACTGCTATCGGAAGAGAAATAACGGCAGAAGGAGTGGCTTCTGTAAGCATAGGAGATTTTTCTACAGCTGCAAATCAAGCTTTTACATTTGGAGCTTATTTAAAAGCCGATGGATTTCATGCAATGACATTAGGAAGTGGAATAAGCACCTCTTCATGGTTGAAAAATAGTACTCCAAATTCATTAATGATAGGATTTAATTCAAACATCCCTACCCTTTTTGTTGGACCAAGCAGCGGAGTTGATACAACAGGCAATGTCGGAATCGGGACAACAGATGCAACCTCAAAACTAACAGTTGCGGGAATAATAGAAATAAAGGCAATTAATGGTGGAATAAAATTTCCTGACGAAACAATACAATACACAGCCGCCGGCACAGGGAACGGCACGGTAACTTCTGTCAATTCAGGTACTGCTTTAGCCGGAGGACCTATAACTAACACAGGAACTCTAAATGTTAAATACGACAATTCTACTATCAGTATTGAATCTCAAGGTTCTCTTGAGGTTAAAGATGGAGGAATTTCTACAGTTAAACTTGCAGACAACTCTGTTACTACAGACAAAATACTAAACGGAACAATCAAAAAGGAAAAAGTTGCTCTTGGTGAATTTGTCAAAAAAATCCAAGCTGGTAAAAATATTTTAATATTTGGAGATGAACTAGATGGAACCGGAGTTGTAATAATAACCGCAGAAGCCCCGTCAACAGGGTGGATAAAGAGTACGGGACAGGTTGCGCTTGAAACAACAGGCGATAAAGTAGGCATTGGTACAGATGCACCGCAGGCAAAACTTTCGGTTGTAACACAATCAGGAGGAGCCGCCACTTTTGGGAAAAATAATGAAGCTCTTGGAGATTCTTCCGTTGCTATAGGTCTCTATTCTTCAACAACAACAATAGCACAACATTCCTTGGCTGTAGGAAATTATGCAAAAGCAAATGGAAATAATTCTGTTGTAATTGGTGATAATTTACAGAATGACGCAGATAATTCACTTGCCGTTGGTGGTAATTTTACTCTGCCATTAGATAAAGATTATTCTTTGGGTATAGGCCTTGGTAATTTAGATATTCTATTAAATCCGGTTGGGGATAGTTTTCTTAATGTTGAAACAGGCAATGTCGGCATTGGAACAGATGCTCCAACAGCAAAACTTTCGGTTGTAACACAATCAGGGGGAGCTGCCACTTTTGGAAAAGAAAATACAGCATCAGGCAATTTTTCTGTTGCAATAGGAACTGGTTCTTCTGCGACAAATACAGCCGCGGTCGCAATTGGAAATAACTCTACTGCATCAGGACAATTTTCACTAGCACTTGGAAGCAATACAGAGGCAGGGGGAAATAGCTCAATAGCTGTCGGAGAATCAGCAAAAACAACAAGTGAAGGAACCTCAGGGCATCGTGGCTCCAACTGTATGGCATTAGGCGGAAGTTTTAGCAATAGTGTAGATTATTCATTAGGCATTGGATTCAGTGATTTAAATATTCTATTAAACCCCGCAGGAGACAGTTATATTGTTCCAAATCCAGATTCATTAATTTCTGGAAATGGCTATTTTGGAATAGGGACAAAAACACCTACATCAAAACTAACAGTCGCCGGCACAATAGAAATAACAGACATTGGCGGATTAAAATTTGCAAATGGGATACAGACAGAGGCATATTTAGGGCAAAATACAGGCTGGGAAAAAACAGGTGGAAATGTCAATTTAAAAACCACAACGGATAAAGTAGGGATTGGAACAACCTCTCCTAAAGCAAAGCTTCATATTTACAATGGAACCTTGTTGGCAGAAGGAACCGAGGATGAAGGGTTTGATTTTATAAATTTAACATCTGACAGGGCTTTCTTTTGGCTCCCATCCAAAGCTGCATTAAGAGCAGGAACTTCAACTGATGGCTCATGGGAAAAAAGCGAAATAAAAGATTACTCTGTTGCAATTGGAAATAACCCAATTGTTAGCGGCATATCAGCTTTTGCTTTAGGAGAAAGCGCTGTAGCGGGCAATGATTATGCAGTTGCTATTGGGAAAAGCGCGCAAGCGTTAGGGGTTGAATCAATAGCAATAGGAAGTGGCGCAATAGCAAATGCTTCAACAGCTTTGGGAGGATCAGTAGGCTCAATTTCAATAGGTTATGATTCACAAGCTCTTGGTATACATTCAATAGCAATGGGAAAAGATACACAGTCTACCGGATCATATTCAACTGCAATAGGATATGGCGCAAAGGCTACTGAAGATGGCGCAACTTCCATTGGGCAAGGATCAATCGCAAAAGGGATGAATTCAATTGCCATTGGAACTAGCGTAACAGCATCTAATGAATCAGCAAATGCAACTGCAATTGCGATTGGCAGGCAGGTTCAAGCAACAAAAAACAATGCTGTCGTTATAGGAGTAGGAAAAGGAGCCGGAAATTTTTTAGTCAATAATACTGAAAACTCTTTAATGATAGGCTTTGACGGAACAACTCCGATCTTATTTGCAAGTGGAAATGCCGATGTAGGACAAGTAGGAATTGGAACAGCAACGCCTCAGGCAGAAGCTAAACTACAAGTTAATGGAGCTGTTTTGTTTGAAGGAAATACAGGCAACACTCCTTCGTCTGGAGCTGGAACCAAGCTAATGTGGATACCATCAAAATCCGCCTTTCGCGCAGGATATGGTGGAACAGCATGGGATGCAGTAAATATAGGGAACTACTCTGCCGCAATGGGATATAATTCTCAGGCAAAAGGTCAATATTCATTTGCAGCAGGAAAATCAACAACTGCCAATGGAGATTCTTCTGTCGCATTAGGAGAATCAGCTTCAGCAAATGGTAAAAATTCTATCACTTTGGGAGGAAAAATAACAAATGATATACCTAACTCACTAATGGTTGGTTTTGGTGATACGGGTACGACCGTAAAGCCCATTCTTTTTGTTTCAGGAGAAGCTATAAAAGGGAGCGTTGGAATAGGAACTACAGAATCAAGCTATAAACTAACAGTATCAGGAACAATAGATTCCCAAGGGGGAATAAGATATCCCGACGGGGGAATACAAACTGTCGCGTATGATCCCTTATCTCTGAGAGATAATATCTGGTCAAGAGCCAGTACTACTGTATACCTTCCTTCAACGTCTGACAATGTCAGCATTGGAACAAATACTTCTACAGCGAAACTAACCGTTGTAATGCCAAATGGAGGCGGTGCCGCAACCTTTGGAACAAATACAAATGAAGCGACAGGAGATTATTCGGTTGCGATTGGGAGCGCTGCAAAAGCGCAAGCAACGTGTTCTCTTGTCGTAGGAGAGACAATATCTGCAAACACTAACGCAATAAATTCATTAACTGTAGGGAAGAACATTACTAATAATACACCCAATTCAATCGCAGTAGGAAAGGTTCTTGATTCCAGTAAAACTCCACAGATACTATTGAACGGATATGGCGATTCTTATATAAATAAGGGCTTACTAATAGGATCAGCTAATACGGATATACTTGGAGAGCGCCAGTTATATGTTAACGGACAAGCATTTATAGAGAATCTTTCCCTAGATTTATCAACACCTGCTGGAACCGGAACTCAATTAATTATCACGAACGATGGTGCAATATTAAAAGGAAACTCTTCTTCCAGAAGATATAAAACAGATATAAAAGATTTGGATGAAAATTATTACAAAATTTTGGAAGCAAAACCTAAAAAGTTCAAATACAAAGATTCAGGAACAAAATCAATCGGTTATATTGCAGAAGATTTTGACGATCTAGGCTTAAAAAATCTTGTTGCATATGATAAAGAAAACAGACCTGATGCGATTAGCTACGATAAAATTTCTATATATCTGATAGAAATAATAAAAGATCAACAAACAGAAATTAAACAATTAAAAGATCGCCTAGACGCCATCGAAAATAAATAACATAAAATAAAAAAGATGATAGTCAATCTATAGCTTGCTGACGGTTTTCCGAACCTGATGAGTTAATAAGCAATACTGCGGCAGACAAAACTGTGGTCCAAACGCCCCTCTGCCCTATCGCGCTTTGGGTAATGTTGGTCGTTCGAACGATTTCGTTTGAAAGTTTCCACAGTTCCTGCCTTTCATCCCAGCTGGCAGTCTCATCAAACGGGACGCCAAGAGTTGTAGCTAGCATCTGCGCGGCCAGATCTTCCGCATAATCGCCGCATTCTTCATCGGTTAAACCGTGGCCATGATGTTCGCTTAAGTAGCCATATGAATTTTGATCGGCCGGAATAGCCATTCCAACAGAGGCAGAGATCAGGCGATGAGGTTCGTTGGTATCATTTTTTGACATAACAATAAAAGTAATCTGGCCCGGTTTCAAAAGTTTGACCCCTTGATCTTTTGAAACCAATTTACATCCGGGAGGAAAAATACTTGACACTTGGACATAGTTAACAGCCTGGATCCCTGCATCTCGCAATGCCATCTCAAAGCTGGCAATTTTTTCTTTATGCCGTCCAACTCCCTTTGTTAAAAATATTTTATCTGGTACTAAATTTGTCATATTTCAATTCCCAATTTTCAATGAATATTTTTATTATACTATAACTCATAAAAATCCCATAACAAAAAAACCGCCAAAGCTTTTAACTTATGGCGGTTTATATAACCCGGCAGCGTTCTACTCTCCCAACCCTGAAAGGGCAAGTACCATCGACCCTGAGGAGCTTAACGACCGTGTTCGGAATGGGAACGGGTGTGGCCTCCTCGGCATGGCTACCAGGATTTGTACTTTGTAATTAGTAGTTAGTAATTAGTAATACAAATTACAAAATACAATTGCTAAATACAAACGACAAACACTCTTAATTATCAAATATACAGATAAGACAAATTTTATTATACGAGAATCAATTCTTGCCCGAACATTTCGATCTATTAGTACTGGTCAGCTAAGCATATTACTATGCGTACACTCCCAGCCTATCAACCTCGTAGTCTACAAGGGATCTCAAACGAAACCTAATCTTGAGGTGGGCTTAGCACTTAGATGCTTTCAGCGCTTATCCCTTCCAGACATAGCTACCCAGCGTTTGCCACTGGCGTGACAACTGGTACACTAGAGGTCTGTCCCTTCCGGTCCTCTCGTACTAGGAAGAGCTCCTCTCAAGTTTCGAACGCCTGCACCGGATATGGACCGAACTGTCTCACGACGTTCTGAACCCAGCTCACGTACCGCTTTAATGGGCGAACAGCCCAACCCTTGGAACCTGCTCCAGCTCCAGGATGCGACGAGCCGACATCGAGGTGCCAAACCGCATCGTCGATATGAACTCTTGGATGCGATCAGCCTGTTATCCCCGGGGTAACTTTTATCCGTTGAGCGATGGCCATTCCATTCAGTGCCACCGGATCACTAAATCCGACTTTCGTCCCTGTTCGACATGTACGTCTCACAGTCAAGCTCCCTTATGCTTTTGCACTCGACGCACGATTTCCAACCGTGCTGAGGGAACCTTTGAACGCCTCCGTTACTCTTTAGGAGGCGACCGCCCCAGTCAAACTGCCCACCTAACTCTGTCCCTAATTTTTCACAAATCAGGTTAGAACTCCAACGCTACTAGGGTGGTATTCCACTGTTGGCTCCACCCCGACCTAAGTCGAGGTTTCATAGCCTCCCACCTATACTAGGCAAGCTGCATCGAAATCCAAAGCTAAGATACAGTAAAGCTCCACGGGGTCTTTCTGTCCTGATGCAGGTAGGCCGTGTCTTCACAGCCATACCAATTTCACCGAGTCTCTCTCCGAGACAGCACTCCTGTCATTATGCCTTTCGTGCGGGTCAGAACTTACCTGACAAGGAATTTCGCTACCTTAGGACCGTTATAGTTACGGCCGCCGTTCACTGGCGCTTCGGTTTGTATCTTGATATAATCTCAACACGCCCCTTAACGTTCCAGCACTGGGCAGGCATCAGCCCCTATACATCCCCTTGCGGGTTTGCAGAGACCTGTGTTTTTGATAAACAGTTGCAGGAGTCTAGAATCTGCGTCCCAACGTAAAGTTGGGAACCCCTTCTTCCTAAGTTACGGGGTCATTTTGCCGAGTTCCTTAGAGAGAGTTATCTCGCGCGCTTTGGCTTATTCAGCCTGTCCACCTGTGTCGGTTTGTAGTACGATCGTCTGCAACAATGAATTAGGCTTTTCTCGTCAGTGTGAAGTCAATCACTTCTCCCTTGCTTGCGCTCAGGATCGATTCATCCCAAATTACTTCAGGACAAAAACCACAATCCACTAAGTGGCTGACCTATTCTCCTGCGTCCCCTAAAACATTAACGCTGCAGGCGGTTACGGAATATTAACCGTATTGCCATCGCTTACGCCTCTCGGCCTCAGCTTAGATATCGACTAACCCTGGGAGGACGAGCCTTCCCCAGGAAACCTTGGACTTCCAGCGGACGGGATTTCCACCCGTCTTTTCGTTACTTATGCCGACATTCTCACTTCTGTTTCGTTCATCCAGACTCACGTCTGAACTTCAACCTACAACAGAACGCTCCCCTACCACAATTCCCTCGGTAAACCGAGAGAACAATCCGTAGCTTCGGTGTTAAACTTGAGCCCCGTGTATTTTCGGCGCAAAATTCCTCGATCAGTGAGCTGTTACGCACTCTTTAAAGGATGGCTGCTTCTAAGCCAACCTCCTGGCTGTTTTTGGAATCTCACTTCCTTAACCACTTA